>Ga0065711_1003731_pt1 | contig 35720 bp, 25 predicted proteins | sample Hoacrofraction12_FD_59098 | JGI IMG/M metagenome (GOLD analysis project Ga0065711, IMG submission 59098) | Hoatzin crop microbial communities from Cojedes, Venezuela - Epithelial fraction 12 v2 (version 2) | ecosystem: Host-associated > Birds > Digestive system > Esophagus > Crop | place...
CCCGCCGCAGAGGGAAAGGGCAGAAGTTAACAACGGCGGGGTGGGGGCTGTGGGGGGTCGGCCCCCGGGGAGCAAAACACCCTCCGAAACCCGATTGTGAGCCCGGGTGGGCACAGAGGGGGTGGCAGCGGTTTGCACCCCCCCCCCGGGGCGAACGCTCAGGTAACCGAAGAAAATCTCCGCTCCCGCGTGCGGGCACCCGCAGCCAGGAGCCAATTTGAGGAAAGCCGCTGATTTTGGGGAGCGCGCCGGCTGGCATCGCGCGCCGGGCGGTGGTACCTGGGAGAGAGAAGCGCGGTCCGCGTGTCGGAGCCCTCGGGTGCTGTCAGCGGGGGAACACCGGGATGTGGTGACAGCACCCGGTTATTCTGAAATACGTCGGGGAGGAAGAAATGTGCCGTCACTTTAGAGCTGCACTTTTAATCGGGGGTAGATGCTGTGAGCGCTTGAAGCCGCTGAGATCGTCTCGTTGCAAAATGTGGCAAAATTTGGTCCTTTTGTGTGCTGCCGCTTCGAGGAGACGCGCGCAGAACCCGAGGAGCGTGCGGCGGGAGATGCGACGGGCGCTGCCGAGTCCTTAACCCGAGCAAAACTCGGGGTGACTTCAGCGGGAGCTTCGCCTCGAGTAGCATCAAGCGTTGTCGTGCGAAGGCAAGGAGAAAAATAGGGAGCAGATTAGAAGGGATGATGGGGAGGTGGGGCTGGGAGCCAAAATAAGGTGTTGGGGAGGGGGAGGAAGAGGGCTGTTGGTGGAGGGGAGATCTGAGCTGCTCCTGGAGAGAAGGAGACGCACGGCTGGGGCAGGAGGAGGAGGAGGAGGAGGACAGGAGAAGGAGAGCAGGTGGAACTGGGAAGGTGAGAGCTCTCTGCGTGTGAACGCCGTGGGTTAAACCTGCCCTTGGATTGAGTCGGACAGAAGGGCTTGGAGCTGCACCCTGCCTGCAGCCGGCGGGGAACGCGGCGCTGGGGTCTGCTCTGCGCTCGGCGGCTGCGCTCGGGGGCCGCTGCGGCTTTACAGTCGTCGAGTAAGTTGGTGTGGCTTAAAAAACAAAAGGTATGGCTTAAAAAACAAAAAGTATGGCTTAAAAAACACAAGGGGAGGGGGCAGCCGAAGCGTTTGGTGTTGGGTTTAATCGCTTTGAAAACATTCTAGGCGCAAATATTCGAAAACGCCGTGCCGAAGACGAGCAGCATCTGGTGTCTGTGAGCTAGGCGTGCGTTCAGGCACGAGGCTGTGAACGGTAAACGCTGGTTTACTTTTCTCCTGATCATTCTTCCTATTAATATGAGCTGGCTTCGAGTGAAAAGGGTGTTTTGAAGTTGGCAGCTTTTCGGGTCTGGGATAATTCTTGGTCTTGTGCAAGTTCTGTTTGCTAAAAAGAATTTTGCTTATTCAGGAGCAGGGCTAAACAATAGTCACATATGCAACGGTTTATGGACTGTTACAGCTAGTAAGTCAAAACTGGGGATTTATTTGACTGTTGTGTGCCCAAAGATCGTTAGTAAAGAATCTGTCACCACAGTTCCCGTGGAGTTTCAGACTGCGTGTGGGTACAAAGCCCTGCGGTGGACGAGACACGCTGGAGGCCTGTGAGAATGGAGAAATTGTGAATAAGCCTCATGTGCTGCGCCTTGCAAAATGAAACGGTGCTTGGTCTGATTAGAATTTGGATCGGTAAACTCGAAGGGGACAGGAAAGCATCTATCTTTCGTGTGCTGTGCTGTTCGTCAGGGGAATGATGGTGATGAGAAAAAGGAGGGTGTGTTTAGCTTGGTGGATCGCCTCTGCTGCTGGGCGTGAGAGCCTTGAGCGTAGGGTCTTGCTGCAGTGGATTTCTTGCAACTAATCATAATCCTTTGCTTGGTGATTGCTGGCTTGCAGCGCTCTGTCCGCAGCAGACGTTGCAGGTTGTTTCCTTCAGTGCTGAAATTCACTGACTTGTTAATTGGGGTGTTGTAGAAGTGGTTACTGTCTTGTCTCGGCACCTAAGAACGAGGGACAAGAAGCGCTTTCTCTAGACGCAAAGATGGTGTAAATTACTGAATATGTCTTCTGAGATCCTATTTTTATTGGCCATTTCTTTTTTCTTTCGTTAGCGATTTTTATACTTAGATTTCTTAGGACTTCTGCTGGGACTCGTAAAGTGAGATTTAGCGTTTTCTCGGCCCTCAGAAGATGTCAGTGGGTAGGTTTAGGATAACTAACAAATGGAAACACTACGAAATTCAGCTTCTTTCCTACAAGGTACGTGTGAATTCTTTCACGTGCATTTTTTGCTCTGGGGAAGTGTAAAAGGGTTTCTGAAGTTGACCTCAGCTCTGAGTCAAAACAGAACGAAAGGTTTTGTTTTAAAATCGTTCGTTAGAAATGAATAGAGAGATACGAAAAGAAGTTGTTTGAAAACTTTGCCTGTAACTGGGTAAATCGAGTGAGGGAAAAGGAAGACGGGGTGGCTCTGGCGATGGCTTGCTCTGGGCTGCGTGGTGGGACGTGCTCCCAGAGGTCCCCCCGATCCTTGATTTTCTGCGCGGGATTCCTCCGGTGGATGGGAGATGCTGGAAGTTTCTCGCTGTGTTTAACCTTTGTGGTTTTCATCCTGAATATTTCATCAAGGGTTGGTTTTGTTGTGGTGTTTTTTTTTTTTTCGCTTTGGGGAATGAAACCTTTGGAGATGTTCTTGTCTCAGCAGCCTGTTGTTAATTGCTCAGCGCAGAAACACTTCACCTTTCCTGAACACTCAGCCACAATGAGCAGGCTGTTGAGTTGGTGCGGGGAGGCTGTATAGAAAAAAGCTCCCCCCCTTCAATGTCAATGAATGGAAGACCATCCTCGTTAGCATGAATCCCTTAACGAATCGTTGCTTTGGAGCCTACTACGCAAATTCAACAAATTGTTTAACAGAAACCACTACCATTTAAAAATCTGATTTATAGATCCGAGCCTCCCGGCCCTCTGCCCGTATCTCTGCGTATGCCGACGCTAACGCTCTTCACTTTTGTTTTTATTAGACTTTAGATCAAAGATGGCTCAGGCGAGGCTGTGAAGTCATATGTGGCTTGCGAGCCGTTGAATTACAGCCCCAGCATGCAGGCTGCGTCACGTAACCGGCTGCAGAGCCACGGAGCAGCTAGAACACGCCACCGACACAAAAAAGATTAAAGTGCGAGTGTGGGGAGAGGAGGTAAAAATGGAGACGGAGACTCTGTCCTTTGCCAGTGGCGCAGGGAAATCATTTCTAAGTGGTCTAAAGCTAGTTATGTGTATATTTGCAGTAATTAATATCACAGAATATTGAGGAAAATGCAAATTAAAATGCGCACTTGGTTACACTGCATTCTGCTGGTTTTGAAGAGGAAAAAAAAAACCCTTTTTGCTACAGTGTTAGCAGTAAGTTAGGGTCTTTAGTGGCCATAACATAGAGAGAAAAAAAAAAAACTTGGCAGCTTTGAGCTAAGTGTTTTTAATTAGCTTTTTGCTTACAAGATGGTAACGAGCGCACGTTAACTATTACACCTCAAACACATTACAAAGATCGGTATGAAATCTCTCAGAAAATCACAAACTTGTTCGGGCGTACCTGGAAATTTTTTTAAAGAAGGCTCACTAGGTAAGTTCCTTTAATTAGGTAATTACAGTGTAATTCACCGAGAAGGCTGTCCTCTGAAGAACTTTGCTGAGAAAGTGAAGAAAAATACAGGCAGCTATCTGAAAAACCGAGGCTGTTTTCTGTACGTTCTCGTTCCTCCCTGCGCACGCTCGCGCCCTGTCTCGCTGCCTTGGCTGTGCAGATCGGCCACGTTTTCAAATGAAGACGGAAAACTGGAATACGGGGCTCTGACAGCTCGCAGTTAGTATGAGCGCGCTTGAAATGTGTCTTGTGAAACATGTCAGTCATGACAAATGTGCTCTTCCAGAAAAAAATCCTGACTAAGGAGATGCTTTTTGGATGTTTGGTGATTTCGCTGACTGCAACGCGAAGGGGTGCTTTAGCCAAAGCGAAAACCACATGCTCGGATGCAGGAATCCCTGCAGAAGGCTGGAATTACTAAATAGCACGTTCCGTCTCAGTCTTTAAAAGAAAATAATAGTTTGATCTGTTAGAGTATGCCTCAGTACGTTGTACGTATCACGAAAACTTTTACACTCGACCTCTAACCAAGCGTACTGAAAAAGAAACTTTCTTTTTCCCCCCTCTGAGTGAAGCCAGTGGCGGTTTTGAAAGACCCAATTTAATGGAGGAAAGCTTTAGTGCATTTATGTTCTTTTCAGTCTTTTCAGTCAAACCATGGAAGATCAAGTCAAGAGTTATGGGCCACAGCTGTGTCCCTCCATTGAGACCTTCTATAGGACATCAGCTGAGCTGATTAAGAAATGGTGACCACAGCTCCATTCCCTTATTCACGCTGAAAGGCAAATCCGTCCACTTGATTGAGAAGCATTGCCTTGCGACCATATTTCCCCATTCACTTGCAGTGGGCGGCTTAGATTTGATTAAGAAATACTGTCCTGTAATTACATTCTGTCCCTCTCTCTCATGCTATGAAAAGCCCCTGAAGACAATTCAAGGTTTTGAACTTTAAAGAAAAGCGGTGCGGAAGGGAGGGTCTGTGCAGCCGGACTAGGTGGGTGTGCAGATGAAGCGGTAAGTAGCTTTTAGCTGGAAATACTCAAAGAGTATCCTAAGAAGGGCAGTCAGTGCTGGCTCGTGTTTCTGTGCTGCTGCGGCTTTGTTCACCGCTTTCCTGGAAGGGATCAGCGTCTCTAAGCCTGACTCCGTTCCAAGAAGTTTGTGACAAATGTGCTTTCCTTTTCTCAAACAGCAAAACCGTATTTTTGTATTAAATCCTTTCTTTCTTTCGGTCTGATGGGACCCGGTTTGCCTCTTGCCTGATGCTGAAGCTAACTTAACCCGCTAATTTTAGATAGTTTAGATTTCACATTATGCTGTATATTAGATGTGTTCCAGCTGAATAACAAGTGCCTTGTGTATTAAGAAAATGATCGAGATTTGTGGCTGCCTTCTAGCTTGAGCATTATCTGCATAAATATTGAATGGTCGTCTATCAGAACAAATACTTTTTTCATCCACTAAACTTTAGCAAATACAGTTCAGCATGAATGCCTCCCCCCCCCAGCCCTGCAGCTTGGTGTAACTCAGTCAGATGAGGAGCTGACATCTTTTTTGACTAATTGGGGTTTGCGTTTGTGTTCGCTGGGGGGTTTTATACTTGACAGTCATCGGTGGGTTTTCTGGGTGGACGGAGAGACCTAAGGATCGACTTAGCCTGGATGTCTGTGTCTGTTTGTGTGTGCCTGTGTCTGGAGGTGCGTTGCTAGGACTGGACAACACGAGCTGGGTTTGGATGCTTCGGGGTTTTCCAATCATTAACGAACAGTGAAAAGTGATACGGTCTAATTCGGAGCTTGCGGCTGGCTGAGTGTGTGCCCGAGGGATGCTGAACGGTGAGCTGACCGAAACTTGGACTGCGCGCTGCTGAAGAAGAAAACCCTGTCGTCTGGCGGGGGTGTAGGTCAGCGGCGGGGGGCTTGGGCTGGGAGCCCGAGGAGTTCTGCTGCCCGCAGCCGTCCGGCTGCGACCGAGCTGTGTGGTTTCGGCTCTGCGCTCGCCGAGCAGGGGTGCCTCCAGCTCTCCCGTTGGGGATCCTTGTTAGTAGTTACAGGGTTGTTTTATTTTTGCTCCTTAGGGGAAACTTTTTCTCTCCTCGCTGTCCCATCCGTGCCTCCTCTCATGGAAACGTAGAAGGCAAACGCGATGAATTAAGGCAGCTCGTTGGACCAAGCTGGCCGACTCCTAATTAAGTGGAGAGAGTGGTGGCTAAATATCTCTGTCCTCTGCCAAGATACAGAAGTATGGGGAAAGATTGCTCCTCGCTTTCCTCGCTAATGCAGCCGAAGGGAACGTAGGGAGGAGGAGGGTGCTGAAAGGGTGGCTCTTTAGGTCCTGGCTTAGTGGCTGCTTCTATCCTACCTTGTTGGCGTATAGTGAAACCGTTTGCTGGTGGCATGGGAATTTTTGGTGTCCTATTTGGAATACTTCATGTGAAAACAAGCTTAAATGTATTCTTGATGTCCTCAGCAGAGAGGAGTCATTAGCCGGGTGCTGTATGGGAGAGCTTCGCTGCCCGTCTCCGTAGAACTGGTCGTGTCTTCTGCAGCTGGAGGAAGGTGACGGGAGCAGGAGCACCACGCTGGGTGCCGAGGCGCAGCTTGAGCTGGGTAGCCGTTTCTCCCTGAGGAGAGTAAAGGGGGTTTATGTGCTTAAACACAAACATGAACAAACATGAAAAACCCGTCTTAAGGACAAGTATTCTGGACTTGCAATTGTATTAATTGTTCTGAAAAAAATCCATTTAAAACTCTGCTGTTCTTCAAAAAAAAAAGTTAAATCAGCCAGCTGTTTATTCACTGGAGTTGTGAGAAAGAGCCCCTAGCTTGGTTTTAGTGATGTTTAATCATTCTTTCAAAAATACAAAGGAGGTACTAAAAGCTGTTCAGCTAAGCTGTAAAGAACTAATAGCTATAACTCAGATTCAGAAGTGATTTAGTTCCAGAGGTAAGTCTATAATCCTACCAGTCATGAGTTAATCTGTCATCGGACTAAGACCAGAAGCAAATCTATTTAACTAAGAATAGTTAATTCACCTGAATAAGAGCAAGGATGAAGATCCTTCGAGAAAATGTAATATTCATGACAGAGAGTGATAACAGTGAGTGTTTTTCAAAGGCAGTCTGAAAAATTCTGCTTTGAAATTTTCACTGCTTTTTTCTGAACTTTCCAGGGTGGTTTGGTAGCATGGCTGCCCGACCTGCTGTTTTGGACGCTGTAGAAATGAGTGAATAAGGAAGATAATATTCTGTTTATTATAAAATTGAAAGGTTTTAGGAACAGCTTTTTGAGGCACTGGATCGTGGCATCAAAACCAGATTCAACTCTTGCTCTTCCCTTCCCTTGTCCCGTTGTCGTTTCGCCTCAAGACGGATTGCTGTGCCGAGCTCTGACCCCTTAGGAGGATCGTTTACGAACACAGCAGAGCGGCAGAATCGGGCCCGAGCTGACCGTCAGTTCTCAAAGGAGATGAACAACCTGAGACTTGGCAAATTGCGTTCCCGTTTCCTACCTCGTTCTGTTATGCTGACGTGTTGTGGGGAGGACAAAGGCATTACTCAGATATTGCCTGTAATTTACGGAAAAGGATTTCAGCCAGAAGAGGATTCATAATATGCAAATTAGGAATAATTCCATCAGGAAGAGGGGAAAAAAAAAAAGTGCATTTGAGCAAGCGAAGTGCTTCCTTCTGTACCAGAAAACAGAGGCTCAAACCTTGTGTGTCAGCTGGCAGGCTGGATGTGGGGAAGGTGGAAACTGAGAATACGCTGCTTGGTTTTATTAATGCCACTTCAGATCTCCTGCCGCACACCTGGGAAGTGGGGGGTTTGCTGTATAGATGCTTTTTATTTTCCCACCCCCAAGCATAAAACAGGCACATCAGTTCAGCAGAGCAGGAGGAGATGTAAATCTGCCTAATTCTTTGTTGACAAGAAAACCGAGCAGCCCTTGGTGGAGCCCGGCGGTCCAAGCGAAGGCTGGGTCCGATCGTTTGCTGCCTGTGGAGCTGAGGACGCGGCCGCACCCTCCCGGGCAGGGACGCGGGCGCGCTTGCACGTGCCGTATGGATAAATACTGTTGAGCATCCTGGGCTGTTGGCTGGGTGGTGTTGGTTAGACAAATGGAAAAACAGAAGTCCTTGCTGCGTTTGGGTAAATCGGTCACTCTGATTTACTGCATTTACCAGCGAACAGCGTATATTAAAAGCCATACAAAAATTTCTAGCTGCTGCTCTGTTTCGCTCGCTCGGGGTTTTGAAAGACCTAACAGTAGTTGATTGGCAAGTGAAGGAAAGAAAATGATGGAGAGGTGTGTCAAAACCCTGCGTTATTTTCGTCTTGTTGTAACCCCCCTTCCTCGAACGCATCGAAGGCACCTTTCCTGCTTAAAGCACAGCAAGCTGTGACTGTGGAATGCGGCGCTTATATTTAATACTATTTGCCTATTCATTATGGCTGTGAAGATAATAAGCCACAGCCTGCTGGGGTTGTCTTGTTCTTTATTGCTTCAGTAGATGGCACTGACATGTTCGTTTGACTGATTGCTTTATGTGTTGTATCAGCTGTGATGTTGTTTTAGATTAGTTAATAGTCTGTCTAAGATTTTGCCAAGATGAATATGAATTAAAATGGGGGAGGAAGAACAGCAGAGGACTACCCATAACTTACCAAGTATTCACTCTCTGGTATAATCCGTCTTTGTGTCGATCACAAAGAGATTCTGGAAGAGGCAGTGAGCCCGCCGCGGAGTACCGGGGCCGTTCAGCCGATGGCTGTGGCAGCCCTCGGGTTGGCGTGCCGAGCAGCAGCGGGAGGATTCGCCGCTGTGCCGGAGCCGGATGGCTTCACCTCCCACCTGCGCAGCGCAGGGCTTGGGTTTGGTGCGTTTGATTAAAATCGCACGTCTTTTGACGCAAAAAGTGAGCAGTTTTTTGCAGATGGTGGGGGAACAGAGCGAGGTGCTGTGGGTCAAAATGTAACCGGTTCTGACCTTGCTAATGAAGCGCTTTGCCAGTAGCAGAAACTTGTGTTTAATTTTGTTGGTGTTGCTGTGAAGGTGGGTGGAAATTGTGTAGAATTTTCCCTGTGAAAGGTTGAGTGTGGGGGTTTTCATGTTTTTAATACGTAATATCTGAACTATTGCTGTCAACCTCGAGTCAATGTATTGCTTGCGTGACAGCTGGTGATAAATGGGATACACACTGAACGTGAAAAACACTTTAAAGAGCGTGGTCAAACGAAACAGTGCTTTCTGCCTTCTGAAGAACGTAGTTTTTTGGCTTCATTGTAGTAGGCCATCTTTAAAAGGAGTAGTAACGTAGGGCAGGAGGGGACACAGGAGAACAGCTGTTTATCTCCTCTGTTCCTGCTTTGTTAGGCCACGTTGAAATATAACGTGGCTAGTTTTGGTTAACTTGTACCCTGTTAGTTATTCTTAAACTGCCTCGTTGGCTTGTGCACGGGTCCTGACCCGTGAATGCGTGAGCACGTACTCTGTCCGTCTGAGCAGTCTCACTAAACTTGAATACTTGCCGAACTGGGGAGTGGTGAGTGTGAGAGGAAGCAAAAAGACATCAGTTTCGGTATGAATCCCAGCAGTCTGGGGATGGCGGGGCGTAAAAAACTGAATTCCCAAATAGGGAGAATTGCTGGAGCTGGGTTGACTTGGAGTCAGTGCCACGAATTTTGCATCCGTTAAAGCTCTGTTGCTCTCTGCTCTGGCGGAGAGGTTTTTCAGGAGTGAAGGTCGGGGGCAGACATGGAGAAGACTTTAAAACGCGATGGCATGTCATGCTCGGGTGTTGTCACAATCATGGAAATAGAACTCGCTGGGAATTCATGGATTCTATAAAGCTGGTTGCTTGACTCAGAAAGTGAAATTATTACTTTATATTGGGCAGTTAGCATCTTTTTTTCGGACTGTTCTAATGCAAAACATCTTTTCGTGTTTGATAACTGACACTGTATGTATGTGCTGTAATTGCTCCAGGCTTCTGCAGGTGTAAGTACCAGTGGAGTTTCGGCATTGACTCTTTCCCTTTTGGACTGGCTGCCTAGAACGAGAGAAAATACTGTGAATTGTTTTAATGTCGAGCGAGTGCCTCATTTATACGGTGTGTCAATATCGCGTTTCCCCGCGTACTAACACTTCAAAAAGCCAAACCAAAAGGAAGACCTCAGAAGCCTATGAAAATAAAGGGGAGAGGGGGATTTTATGTGTTGCAATAAAAGAAGAAACATGAACTTCCAGAAGGCCATGAGCTGAGAAGTATATAGCATTTTAATAAGGCGCTTTAACATCCAGGGCCATTATATAGTAACTTCCCCCATTTTCAGGGAACTGTAGGACATGAGTCGTTGTTTCTTTGTTTGTTTTACAGTGACCCTAAAGCATAAATAGTGTTGGTTGTATTACACAATGAAAAGCTATTCTTAAAGCGAAGTTCAAAAGGTGAAAACTGAAAATATGGTTAGCTGGGGGCATTATCTGAGGTTTTCGTCACTTATTTTTATTCACCTCTTGCCCTACACAAGAAACACTGTGAGTCTGGTTTAATAAGAATATTTGTATTTCATCTTTAAAATAGTTTAAATTTTAAAAACGTTCAAGTTTAAACTCGTGCAGCTGTGGAATTTGAACGGCAGTGTAAATAATAAAAGTTATTATAATAATAAATGTAATAAATAAGAAAGTTTCTAAGGAAGGCTGTATTACAATGCTTTGTGAACCGAAGCAATTCACCTTCTCTTTGCCTTTCCGTGATTATTTTCAAACCATAAACTGCTGGATCTGTTCCTAGGGAATGCTGAACTGTCTCTGGTTTAAGAGGATCTTCATCGGGAAGGAATGTGGATAGAAGACACATGCACATTTGCAGCTATTTGTTCGCCTGTGTAAAGTATGAATTACTGCTCTTTGAGGACGCAGGCAGTGTGAAGTCTTTTGTTTTAGTCATAAATTTATTCTAACCAAACAAAAGGAGTTTGGGGTTTTTTTTCTGACTTCTCAGAGTTTGCCAGCGAGCCTCTCTGGTGAAGAGAGCGTGTATCTGCGGAAAGCTTGTGTTGGGTAGCGTGGCTAAACCAGTTCACCAAGCACACTAAGCCGTAACCACAAAAAAGGCAGGATAAGGTTATTTTATCTGTTCCAGGCATTAAGTAGCCTGGAGTGGGTACTGGGGACCATTTTGCTTTCTTTTCAGTCTTGATCAGTACAGGCGAGTTAACAGCACATTTCAGTTTACGTGAGACCTTAGATTTAAGTGTGCCAGTTGTATTTAGAACAGTCTCGGAGGCTTTACAGCTTTTTTTCTGAAGTACTCAGAATTCCAGAGTTTTAGGAAAAAGAGGAAGTTTTTTTATCCTTGCTCCTTCCTTGGAGCTCCATTCCCTGAGCACTGAATTCAGCTTTAGCGATTTGTCTGGTTGTTTCGGTTGGGTTGTTAGCAGATAGTACCTTTAAATGTTTGGGGTTTTTTTATATATCTATCTATATATATCTGTATGTAGGTGTATCTGCTACTTGTGGCTGCCTGATGTTTGGTGGGTTTTATGTCCGGTGTATTGTAGTGGGATCTTAACACCTCTGATTTGGAAGGTTTGGGACATTTACATCTGTCAGGTGATGTAAAACGTGAAGCAAATGCTGATCTTCTCTCAGTTATCCCCCCAAATCTGTGTGAACTGAACTTTGGAGGAAGGATGACCAATTTTTACGGGTGGGTTGGTGACAGGGACAAAATGAGGGCCCCGGGAGCCTTGTACTTTTTGCTGTGGAGTAGGAGATGTTTGAAGCTAATCGTACTCAGCACATCACAGTGTCTGTGCTCTTCGTCGTGCTCTCAGATCAGACGTGGACCGATACCTGCCAGCGTTAGCTTCCCAGGACGACTCGGAGAACAAAGTCCTGCAGAAGTCGCGTGTAGTCCCACCGAGCACGCCTGCGTGGGAAATAGGATTTGCTTAATCCTCGTGCTTGTGAGTGCTTTGGGGTTTTTGGTTTTGGTTGGGGTTTTTTTGCAATGACTGAATATTTCTTTGAAAACTGATTCCTGAGATTCCGGGTTTGAGCTTAGAGTGAATTTTTACAGCGCAGTGTGAGCTCCCAGAAACAGTTTAACATTGACATAGTTATAATTAACTTAAAGGAGTTAATAAAACAGAACTCGCTGGGGAAGCTGGCAGGAAAGTCACATTTTCGTCGGGCTCCCGTGTGATCGTAGCTGCAGCATTGAGCAGTGTGGTGGGGTGTGCGGGGTCCTCCGGTGCCTGTGCTGAGTGACTGCAACCCTTGGGGCTTGTCGTGACTCCCGTGGGACACCGGCCACTTTCCAGGCACACACGCGTGGGATGTTTCGGAATTTGGTAAGCTTTGGGTTCAGGGGGAGGGTTTCTGTGTTTCAGGGCTCCGGCGGGGTGAGGAGGGAGGCGAGGTGGCCAGGAGGGAGGCGAGGTGGCTGGCTGTCACAGCTCCAGTCTCTCATCACAACTGTTTGGCTGGCTGTTAAGTTGTGGTTTATTCGTGTATTCATAGGAGCGATTTAAGTCATTGCTTTTCTTGTCTTTTCAAAGAAATGCTATATCCTGACTCATCTGTAACTCTTCCTCATGTGTTTTCCTTTTTTCCTTTTGTCAGCTGTGTTAATTTGCCTGTAACTAACTTGATAGTATGTCATCCTGGATAGAGAGAATCCAGTGATTGTGGGATATAAAGCTGACAGTTTTCAAGAAAATATGCTTTCAGAATAATTGAAAAAATCTCTAAGGCTATTGTTACTCTTTGGAGATGCAATCTGAAAGTCTAAAAGCAGCAGGGTTGGAACTGGAGGAGTCAAGGGAGAAACCCATTCCTGCCCAGGCAAGCCGATGGCTCTTTGGAAAAAGAGCAGCAAGAAGAGGTCTTTGCACGTTTTCCTGGGTGTTTTCCTTGCTCTGGTTTCTGCGTGGGTAGTTCTGGACTGTGCGGTGACGGCGTGAGGACGGAGGGTGCCCGCTCACGTGGTGCGGTGGTGATGCTCGCTCGTGTTTGCAGCAATTCCTTTTCTCGAATGGTTCATCAGCTGCACGAGTTCTCCTGGCTTGGAGAAGCAAATTCAGGATTTGGCTGCGAGCGTGTACGTGGACGGCTCTTGCTAGCAGAGGAACGTGAATGTCTTGAGCAGGAAAATTTTTTTACCATCTTCCGCGCAGCTCAGATTACATGTTTTCATTAGACATCTGGTTGAATAATTGGTTCCTCACAAATGGGTAGGTTAAAATAATAGGAGGAATAAAATTTTTGAGTAGTTGTATGCAATTTTTAGATCTATAGCCTCTCTGATACCTTCCTATTTGCGTTTCTGAGTATTTGCAGCAGGCTAGAAATCCTACTGCAGAGTTGTATGTGAAAACTGGTTCGTGGGGAGGAGAGCGGAAGGTGCTCGTTTCTTTGCATTGAAGATTTTGAAACCTATTTGATCGCATGCAGTGTGTTTGTGCAGGATGTGTAGTTTTGATGGAAACCAAGAATATCTAAGGATAGTTTTTTCCTACGGTGTTTTAAAACAAAATGCGAAGGAAAGAAAAGGGGGCAAATGTGCTTTATTTCGTGCGGTGCCAGTTCCCGACGGACCGGTGAGATGCTGCTGTGTTTCAGTTTTGCCGCTCTCAGGAGAGGGGTGAATGGACGAAAGAATTGTTTGGTCCGAGCTTCCCACCTGTCCTTAAAGGTGGTTTCCAGGCTGCAGCCAGCAGAGTTCGTGGTGGTGCTGAAGACTCGTATTTGTTCTGGAATCCGTTCTTGGACGAGGGAAAGATGCATCCAGTTTCCAAGGCTGAATATCTAGCACCTCTCCTGATCCCAAAACTTTTCTTTTTGCTTCGTGCACGTTTATTTAGAAAAAGAAAGTAGCTGGTGTTAACAGATCTGTACAGATGTCTTTAATCAGTCTCCAAATGTGTAACAATGGTACAAAGAAACATAATAAAGTCATGTGTTTTGCTTTAACACTCTTTTAGGGTCAAGAGCCAAATGGTTTCTGCTGTGTTTGGTTCTTGGAGCTGTTATAGGATCTTGCCATACGCTTTTCCAGGATTATGAGCCATGCAAGAAAAGAAAGTGGGGTTTGGGGTCTGACCCAGTGTTTAAATACTAGAAGTGATTTCCAAGGTGAGAATTTTTCAAACTGTCTCTGGAATGTTACTGGCTAAACCAGTGTCCTTATTTTTGTTTTATTTCCTTTTATTTTATTTCAATTTTAACTCGTCTTCAGCTGTATTGCAGTGCAGCTCCACGCTGCTTCTGGTACCTCTTCTCCATGCAGAGCAATAAAGTTGTTCTTCCTCCCCTCTTTTCCTTCCCCCACCCCTTATGTGGAAAAGACAAGGTCTAAGTAGGTGAGAAAGGAGGAGTTTATAGTTAGTTCTTAAAATCAGATCTACCTTGATGGAAAAAAATCGTAAAACCAAGAAATAAACCTGATATACTGTAATTGCAAAGAGAAGAGTTCTGTTGGTTTGTTTCCAAGACCTGAGGTGTTAATTCTCTGTCAGTACACTCTCTTGTTGCTCCTGGCTTGTCCTAGGCTGTCACATCAACCACATAAATTTGGGTTCAGTTGTTGCAATACCTTAGATAGCTCCGGTCCTGGAATCTTTGCAAGGTTTGTTTTTCCCCTTCTGCAACTGTTTGGTTTCTGACTCATCTTTGTGTTTTCCTTTAATCATAGCTTTGTAATTTCTCCTGTTAGTGTGTTCTTTTTGTTCTTGCCAGTAGGTCGTGGCAAGCTGTTTGTTTTCCTGTGTAAAAGAGAGGAAGAAATTCTGTTCTTGGTTGCGTGCGTGTCTTTCAGTGACTGCCTTCGCAGTCTGTTTGCCTGGGGGATGGCAGGGCTGAGCCTGCAGGCACTCCAGCTGCCTTTAGGACGCGTGTTGCACGCTGCGAGACAGCCAAATTTAATTTTTTTTTTTTCTTTTTTTTTTGTCATGGAAGGGGTCAAAAACGTGAGTTGGTAACAGGCAGCCTGGTGTGCCTTCCTGGCTTTGACACGAAAACCACGCCGAGGAAAAGCAGGAGGTCTTACCTGAGGAAGTTGAAAAGACGTATCGTGTAAGTGGTTTGGGTTAATTAAGCACCACTGATTTTGAACTCGCAGAGCAGCCCAGTGTGTGTGGTGTTAGGGTGTGGATTTGTGTCGTGTTAGGGCGATGAGTCTGCCGCGTGGCTGGGGGGGGCTTCAGAAGGGACCCCCGTGCTTTCCAAAGTCCTTCTCCGAGAGGGGTCGAGGTGCGGCTGGCTCCAGCCTTCATCCCAGCCTTGTCCGGTGGTTTATGTCCGGAGGATTGGGGGTTTATGTCCGGAGGACTGGGTGCGTAGCCTCTCACCAGAGCCAGCGTTTGCCTGTCGGAGCCATCTCAAGGCCTTTCACGGCTCCCCGAAGTTGAAAGGAGAGGTGGTTTATCGAGGCGGCAGATACAACGAATGCGGAATTGCCGTTGATAAATGCACTTGCTGTGTTTAGCGCTGAACATCGTAAGGCTAGCTGGTAACTAATTAAGCTAGATTAACAACTCACCTGGGTATCATCCGAAAGACTGGAGGCGCGACTCTTACCAAGGATGCTCCCTGCATGGGGAGGAGGGAGGTTCGCACCCGTCGGCCCGTCCGGTAGTTGGAGTTCTTGTCCTCAAAAATGGAGGATCCCAAACGCCAGATAGGTGCTCTTGGCAAGGTGGGACCGACTCAGTTATCCTGTGCCGCTGCTCTGGAAGGTCGCCGGGGCCGAGGGTGCAGCACACGGGGGTGGAGAATTCGATGTGGGTGTACAGGGAGGGTTTCTGGCTTTAGTGGAGCAGTGCTGGGCTGCGGAACGTCCGCCTCGCCCCAGGCAGCACTCCGACGATTCGCGCGTTAGACCACGACCCGACCGCAATGGCGAGGTGAGCGCGTCGCTGAAGCCTTGGGAGATGGGCGCGTGGCCCCAGTCCCGCAAGGTGAGCGGGTTGCTGGAGTTGTGCGAGATGATCGGGTTTCTTAAGTCAAACCTCGCTACTCCCTGCTGACGGCTGCGTTTGGCACCGAGTCCGGACAAGTCTGGCATCCCACAGTCTGCAAGGGAAGTGTCCATAGATACCTAAAGAGAAACAGGCGGGGAATATCCCGTGCTGCCGCATCAAAGCTGCTTCCGTGCTGAGACTTACTGAATTCAGGTGTAACAAAGCTGCTTTGTTAACTGACTGACGTTGTTAAAAATCTCTTTCCTTTTTCCAAAAAGGAAATCTTGCTGGCCCACACGGGAGACGCAAAAGCAGTTGACAAAAGGCTTGTGATTTATATACAGACAGCCTACTTCATTGTTAAACATGATTCTTTAATACCCTGTATCTGGTGTGTGATGGATCTCCCTGTAGCCTGTTACCCAGCTGAAACTAGCAACATATCAGCATTGTCTCTTTTTCCTTGGAAACTGAGGATAAATTCAGCATTCTTTGAAAATATTGCGTCCCGAGACCTTGCAGAGCTGATGAGCGACCGTGCTTGGCGGCTGTTTAATCGGTCTCTAGAAAATTGTATTTATAAGGCCCGGGTTTTGTTACACGGTGCAAATCTCAGTGAGACTCAAGGGTTAAATTCCCAACACTGTCGCATATGGCAGTGAGCAGAATCACAGATGTTGATGATACAACATAATTAGTATTCTTTTATGTAAATGAAGGCTGTCAATGTTACCATAGTGTCTATACTCTTTCAAGCCGGAATCTATGCCACTTGGTCTCACCAAGGCTAGGCAGGATGATTCCACAATTCTCTGTCAAGACCTGAGCAGAAAAAATAAAGAGGAAAGAGGGGAGAAAAGGTCAGGGCGGAAGGTGGGAAGGGAGGTTTCCAACTTGGAAGGAGGAGACCGGATCACTCCTTTGTTTAGCGTCGGGTTTCCAGAAGTGCCTTTCCAGGCCCTTGGATCTGTCAGCGGATGAGCACAGCCCGAAGGAGAGGCACGGCAGATTTTTGAACTGTTTTAAATAAGCAACTAAAATGGTTCTTTAGACGCCGCAGAATCGTTCTGCGGAGGTGAATTCTGAAGTGGCCACTTGTTCTTTAATCGAAAATCAAGAAGAGCTAAAGAATGGAAGAGCTTTGATCTTTCTTTACCGGATTCCATCTTTAGCAGCAGTGTCACTGGAAAAAGATAGCAATTAAAGTAAATTTGCATAATTTGGGGACCACTAAAAACATGTTTTCTTAGCCCGGTCAGATAGGTTTTCTGCATACCAATTGAGGGAACTGTTGGGTATCTATCCTGAAGCTTTGGGAATGCGTGCTGTGGCCTTCATTGTGTTCAACTCTGCCCCTCGTAAAATGAATTTTTTAACTAAATATTCTGTGTGCCAAACCTGATGCTCTCTGTGACATCTGAAACCACTTGTGTATATTATTGCTGTCCCTCCTATCACTGCTTTGTATTATATTGAAGTACTGTAGTTGTAGATGTGTAAGCAAGTTCATTTAGTCTTTCTTGGATTATTACAACAGATAGGTTTTTACAATCTTCTCTGCCTTTGGCAAAATGCAGGTTTTTCCTATTTTTCTTTCCTCTGTAGTTCTTATTTTGTTGCCGTTCACATTTGACAGCTATGCATGACTTCATTTTTATTGTTTGAAAAATCATCTAGAAATGAAATTTAATTTGGGACAGATTTTTTTTTTTTCCCCCCTTCCTTTTTCCCCATCTCCTCCCCCCTGCTTTCACCAAGTTATCCACGCAGCCAGAATCAAAGCGATGGCAGGAGGTGCACGTTTTTGCTCGGTCTTTTTGACTCAGATTTTTGCTCTGCCATATGTTGGGTCGTCCACTACAAAAGATTCGTGACGAAGAGGCTACATGTGATCAGCAGATTTATAGATTATCAGCAAATGAAAGCAGAAAAATGAAATTCCAGAGCGCCTCTTCCACGTGACGTCCCTTAACATCTCAGTGGTGGGGTTCCTAGGTGCGTTCATGCTTTGCCTTCCAGATAATTCTGTTCTCTGGAACAAACGTGTTCTCCGCAGTCGCTCTTGCACGGAGGGGATTAATTGTGTTCAAAAGCAACCCTGCCAGCGTTCTTAGTTTGTTTACGTGCATCACAAGAATATTCTCTCTCTAGGGCTTTGACGCTGTGCTGCCTTACAACGAAGACTTAAGTAGTAATTAAATTCTCGAAGAGCCGCCGCCAAGACTCTTTGGCTGAGATGGGGATGTTGCGGGCCCTGGATGCTGCGTCGTGGAGGAAAGGATGTTTAAACACGACTGCGTGAGTAGCGCGTGCGAGCGAGCGGGTCCGGGCGCTGCTCCCGCTCCTTTCCGTCGGGTCGGAGCGTTGGAGGGGCTGTGCGAAAGCAGCCGCAGCGCTGGCACGCGGTGTTTCAGTTCCGCTCTTTGTGCCCCTGAGTATCTTTTATAAACCATATGGATGCAGGGCGCAGAGTGAAGGCTTTTGTGCTTTCTAGTTCTACTGTCCCTGCGCTGATTTCTCTTCACTTACAATATAGTAATTTAGTAAATTAGTTGCTTTTTCTGTTTATATGTGCTCATGCAAACATGTACACATGCAGATGTTCCTTTAGGTTTACTATAACATGGTGTTACACATTTCTTTTTTTTTCCTCTGGTGATTTTTTTAAACATTGAAATGTTTGGGAGGCTGTGAGAAATCAGACAATTCGAGGGTAGAATGTAAAGCCTGCGGACTTGCAGATGCTCTGGCTATGACAATTACCTGATATTTCTGTAGCTTCTGCGAGAAGTTGGTAACCTCAGTCTAGTTCCTGATGACATGCATTCCAATTCCAAATTCATTTTGTATGTATCCATTTCAAGAGGGCAGCTAAAGATCAAATGTGTGTGTGGACTGAATTAATCTTTTTCTCCTTGGAAGCGAGCCATTCAGGTTGGGTGAGGCGTGCTGGCAGCTGTCTGGGCTGTGCTTAGCAGACAGATAGACAGTTTTATTCGGTGGACCTTGTCAATCCAATATCTTTTGCTGGTCCTAAAAACTGCTTTTAAAAAACCAAATAATGGAGTCGGTTGAAGGAAAACTGCAGTTGGGATTGACAAGACGTGACACCTGTATTTTTATAGGTCTTTTACAGCTGGTACAAAAGAGATCATTTTCAACAAGTGTAGTGGCTCTAAGATCCTTTTCTTTCTTTTTTTTTCCTCCCAAGGTCAAAGCAGCGAAGACTCCTGTAAGACATGGATAGATGCAAACATGTTGGGCGGCTACGACTCGCCCAGGACCACTCGATCCTGAACCCCCAGAAGTGGCACTGCGTGGACTGCCAGACGACTGAATCCCTCTGGGCTTGTCTGAAGTGCTCGCACGTAGCTTGCGGGAGGTACATCGAGGAGCATGCACTTAAACACTTTGAAGAAACCAGGCATCCGTTGGCGATGGAAGTTAATGATCTGTACGTCTTCTGTTACCTTTGTGAAGATTACGTCTTGAACGACAACCCAGAGGGTGATTTGAAATTGCTGAGAAGTTCGCTGTCAGCAATTAAAAGTCAAAAACATGATCTGTCAACGAGAAGTGGCAGGACATTGCGATCGATGGCTTTGGGAGAGGATATGTGCAGCCATCAACGGAGCCCTCAGGGACAATCTCAGATGCTTACAGCTCTCTGGCACAGGCGCCAGTCCTTGCTTGCGAAGGCGCTGCGGACCTGGTTTGATAAGAGCTCTAGAGGCCAGCTAAAATTACAACAAAAGAAACAAATGGAAGAGTTGGAGAAGAAGAAGGAGGCAGCTAGGCAGCGGCGGCAGGAGATGAAGAGACAGCTCCTGGAGGAGCTGGCAAACACTCCTCCCAGGAAGAGTGCAAGGCTGCTGTCTCACATGCACAGAGAGAACTTGATTCCAAGGAAATTCAGGGAGGTGGCAACCGCTTCCCCTACCTCAAGGCAGATGCAGAGCAGCAGATTCAAACAGTTTTATTCCATCCGGCGTAAGCCTCTGATGACTCCCGGGGTAACGGGTCTAAGGAACCTGGGAAACACATGTTATATGAATTCTATTCTGCAAGTGCTAAGTCACCTCCAGAAATTTAGAGAATGTTTTCTGACGCTTGATCTCTGTGAAACAGAAGAACTCTTAGCCAAAACTGTGAATGGGAAGTCTAGGATGCCTGGCAAGTTGGCAAATGGGTCTGCTGCTAACGAGTCGGGGAAGACTGACAAAGTGGCATCATATGGCACGCAGAGCTTGCCAGCTGGCTTAAATGGTGGCTCCTCGATAAGCAGGAGTTTAGAACTAATACAACCCAAGGAACCGAGTTCGAAGCACATCTCTCTCTGCCACGAATTGCACACCCTCTTCCGAGTGATGTGGTCTGGCAAGTGGGCCCTCGTGTCCCCCTTTGCCATGCTGCACTCCGTGTGGAGTCTGATCCCGGCGTTCCGAGGTTACGACCAGCAGGACGCTCAGGAATTTCTCTGTGAGCTGTTGGATAAAGTACAGCAGGAGCTGGAGTCAGAAGGAACGAAGCGCAGGATCCTCATCCCTTTCTCGCAGAGGAAGCTCACCAAGCAGGTCCTGAAGGTGGTGAACACCATTTTTCATGGGCAGTTGCTTAGTCAGGTATGCACCTGCTTTTGCACAGAAATCAATTGGAGCCGTTCACACCAAGGAGCAAAGGCTCTGTTTCTTGAGGAACTACCGAATAAGTAAGAGGAACTGGTTAGGAGTGCCTTCCGAGAGAGAAATCTGTTGGGTTGCTGTGCACGTTGTCAGCATTTTTGGTACTTGTCACATGTATTGTAAATTCAGTTGACTTTCGCCACTTCAGAATGCAATCTGCCCAAGTACAGAAGTTCTGAGCCCTTAGTTTTAAGTTTTTACCATGTTTTTAAAGTGTCTGTGTTTCGTCCCTTGCTGGTTTTGTTTCCGTGGCTAGAAAGAATATGATGAACGACAGAGAGGGCTGTCATCTTGTGCTATAAAGAATAAGCTCCCTGTGACAATGGTTTTCTTTTTACAGGCATTTGAAAGTCATCTTGAGATACTGAGCATGCTTAACAGATGTTTCTGTAGGAGCTGAAAGTGTCTGTCGTGGTGCTTGGTCTCTAATTCCTGTGCTGTCCCCTTGTCGGAATCCTATTATTTCCCACAAGGCAGACCCTGAACGCCCAGCGCGTTCTGAAAGTCCTCAACTACGTTTGCTTTCCAGGAGAAATGAAATGTGTGCCTAACTCAACACTTGAGAGTTTGCCAGATCAGACCACGAAGAGTATTATAAGTGTGCGTTCTCATGACTACTGATATCATCCTTCTCAGTGCCGGTCTTACTAAGCTTACCACTCGTAAGAACTTACATGCACGTTAAAGATTAAAAGGTGTCTCTTTCAAGTTAAAGCTTCTGGCTTTTCAGGGAAAGGACACTTGAAGTCGTGATTCATTTGAATCATGTCTGCAGTGCCTGAACTTCGTGTGGACTTCTTAGCGAAAAGCTCTTTGTTTGGCTGTCTCCTGACTCTGGCAGCCGGTGCGTGTTCTAGGTTCAGTGGTGGGTCTCTGTTAGCAGCGTCGACGTTCACAGATCGGTGTAATTTATCTGTTACGATGGTACACTATAAATAACTTGCCAGGCTATTTATTCTACTTATGTAACTCTTGTGTACACATACTATATTTAATTCCAAACCCCTCTATGCCCAGAGACTTCCTTCCCTATCTGCTAGATGCAGATCGGTCTCGAAGTCACTGGGGCTTTCAGTGCGTGAAGCTGCCGGGCCGCGAGGTTGGCAGTTGGTTGCTGGTGGACGGCTCTCGGAATAGCAGAGTCTGAGCAGACCTGCTTTCTGGTTTTGTTCTCGCTCTCTGCCTCTGAGTTTAATTGAAAAACTGTTTTGCTGTTCTGATTGCTAGTACTTTGGGATGACATAAGGGCAGGGGGGTTGGAACCAGATGATCTTTAAGGTCCCTTCCAACCCTTAGCATTCTATGATTCTAAGTGCATCTGAAATTTGTCCTTTCATGCTCCATTCATGAATGATTTTTAGATAGTTAGCAGATGAAACATTAAAGGAATTGCACACTTTGAAATATGCAAGAAAAATAGAGAAACTATGGAAGGAAGATTGCATGATAAATGTAAACATGTACTTGTTGTAGTAGAAAACAGATCCAAGGTGCTTCTTACCCAACTGGGAATTGGTATGGTGCCTGTAATGGTGTTTATCCGAGGAATTGAATCCCGTAAATGTGAACATTGTCTCCATTTTTTTTTCAGAATTAAGAAAGTAGTTTAAATTATCTGCTCAAGATAGAGAGCTTTCAGACTGGAAATCGGCAATGTTCCTCTTGACTCGCAGATCGTCCGTGAAACTGCAGTGCCTTTTGGGCAAAAACCGGCTGTTTAGGTGTGAATGTAAGTGCCTGTCTGCGGGTGTGCGTGGTCCTAACTTCATTTGTGTACACACACTTCATTCCCAGGTCACCTGCATAACGTGCAACTACAAATCCAACACCGTTGAGCCCTTTTGGGACCTCTCCCTGGAATTCCCCGAGCGCTATCACTCTATGGAGAAAGGGATCGTCCCTGTTAACCAGACGGAGTGCATGCTGACAGAAATGTTGGCCAAGTTCACCGAGACCGAAGCTCTGGAAGGGAGGATCTACGCATGCGACCAGTGCAACAGTAAGTCGGCTGCTGCTGCTGGCTTTGCCGTTAGAAGCACCGTCTCTTTTTCCGAGTGAGAGGTTTCTGACGTGTGTTTTGTGTTGTCTCAAAACGTGTATTGTGGCCTGTATGTATAGGGAAACTGTGTTCTTCCTCGCTGCTTGTGCAGTTTTGTTTCCACCTATTGGTAGCTCCCACTCCGCTGGACACCAGTTTGGAACTGGTATGACATTCTGCTCTCATCTCTGCCATTCGGCAGCACCGTTCAGTAAGGATTTAATACGACCCTGTTCAGAACTGCCCTTGCTGCTTGTGTTGGAGGGGAAGGCAACTTCAAGATTTTTTTTGAAGGGAAAGAGAGTTGGATTTAGAGACAAAAAGAGGAACCTGCTCCCCTGGAGTTTGCTCATCTCTGCGTGGCAGGAAAGCTTTTATAACAAGTTATCTGTATGGTGCTTGCTCTCGACTGAGTCCCTTAACCAGAAATCACAAATGTAGAGCTCTCAAGGTCTGCTGCCAGGTTAGAGTTTCCATCTCTCTGTAGGCTTTTTGTCAAGAAGCGATGAGCTGACATTATTCCGGGAGTCTCGGATTAATGTATTACCTGTTAGATGAATGCACGTGTTTTGCTGCGCTCAGCTAGAAGATGACTTATGTTTTCCTGTCGCAGGTCTGAGTGTAAGGTCATTATATGCCTGAACATAATTTTAACCTTCTATATAGTCATGCAGCTCAGCTACTCTGATAAGCTGGATTAGAAATTTTTTTCATGCAGGTATTTATGGCAAATGTTCATCCCCTTGGGAGGAAAATGCCAATAATTTGACTTACATCGCAACTGAGGAGCTGAAGTAGCAAATATTTGTAGAGTTCTCTGTCAGCTTGCAGATCTGCTACTCGCCTTCTTCACAAAGCATTAGGAAATAATTGTTGACTAGATGTTCTTGAAACAAAGCCAAATACAATTTGCACAGATTCTGATTCACAAATAATGTTCACAAAGTGTCGATATGGATGAGTACAGCTTCATCTTAACTCTGTTTTCTTTGATTCTTTGTGAAAGCCCAAGTTTTAATAGCTACCTCAGAGTTAAATGGCTAAGGAAACATTAACCATCTGAAAAAAAGTCAGGGGAAGGCCACCGTCCTGCGTCTATGTGCCAAAAACTATTGGGGGGCACTGCTTGTCAGCCGTGATGGAGGAGGAGCAACCCATCTGTTCTGAACTGGTGCAGTGAGGTGCAGAAACCCAATTAACAGGTACATTTCTTATTGGAAGCTCTGCAAGCCACCTGGCTTCCTCCCGATATAGTCGTATGTTCAGTGTCCTGGAAAGAGTAATTGCTGGGAAGAGGAACCTTTTCCCCTCTTCTCCAGTTTCGGTTCAGAGGTTGTTTTCCGTTCTTGGGCAGGCAGAAACCCTGCAAGAGGCGGAACCTTGCTGGAAGCCTTTTCCTCTGACTTGTATTAATATTCTTTAGCTAGTGAAGCTTGCTACTATAAGCCTTATTCTAGTGGTATAAGCGGATCAAAGTAGTAGGTAGAATACCTGTCAAATAGTATTATTGTGCGCTGGTGGTTCACCTGTTGAAACTGCTACAGCCCTCGAAGTCTTTGGCCCCAGCTCTGTCTGAATATTTCTGGTGTATTTCTCAGAGCAGAATATCAGGTGAGCAGCTTGAAGGTGATAACTGATGGTGTGATTGTAAGCGTCACAAAAGTGAAAAAGTTTTGGTTTTTTTTTAAACATATGGGTTTTGATCCTAGACAAGTTCCTGCTCTGAAGGAATTCCTAAGAGATGCTTACCTGCGTGTCGATCCTGAGCGCATGTGAGCTCGACTACTGCTGCTGGAAGAAAAAGAGTTCAGAATACGTTCTTTTCCCCTTCTGAAAATTAATGACATCCGAACAATCTTTGCCTTGATTTTTTTTTTTTTGTAGGCAAGCGGCGAAAGTCTTCTCCCAAACCTCTTGTTCTGAGTGAAGCTAAAAAGCAGTTAATGATCTACAGACTACCTCAGGTCCTCCGGCTGCACCTTAAACGATTCAGGTGAGTGGGGCACACCACATGGTGTCAAACGGGTGACTTGCCTCTGTCTTTTTGGAAAGAGGTGATTGGTGTGGGCCCGTAACTTCTCTCACTTGCTGGTAAATGCACATCTGTAAGCAGTTTACCCAAACCAGATGTGTGATACCCTCTCAGAGTGCTACTTACATTACAGTCAGCAGCCTGTTTGTAGCGTGTTTTCTGCTATGTGCACAATGTAATGTTTTGTAAATATTAATACTGATTTTGTAGACCTGTACTCGACAGTATTTGAGTTTGCAGACATCTTGAAACAGTGGCTGTGAGCTGGATGAGTTAAGTTGAATGAAAGGTTTGTTGAAAGCTGGAAGCCTGTGATAGTTAAACGCCAGTATTATGTATTTACCCGCTGAATAAAACATAGCAGACAAAGTTCAAAATACTATGAAGTTTCCAAAGTGGTTAGCACAGGCAGTTGAGGTGTGTGGCGGTTATATTTGTGTAACTGAGTCTTTTAAATGCTGTTTGACTGTCACAGTAGCAGATGTTTGGCTGTTGCAAATCTCAAAGGTATCCTAACAAATAACAAAAGGGCATCAAGGACAGAATCAGTTGGATGCAAAAGATGTTAGAGTGAAAACAGAAGGCAAAAATTCTACGGCACCTACTTGACCCCAGCAAGGAAGGCTCTTCAGAGTTGTTCAGCTGTGGCTACTTTTGTGTGCATCTTCCCCACAGCCCTGTGCCGCTGTCGAGAAGCAGGATCCCGAGTCTTTGACTCGTGCCCTTGTGTTTGCAGGTGGTCTGAACGTAATCACCGTGAGAAGATTGGGGTCCATGTCCTCTTTGACCAGGTATTAAACATGGAACCTTACTGCTGCAGGGACTCTCTCTCCTCTCTTGACAAAGAGACCTTTGTCTATGACCTCTCCGCTGTGGTGATGCATCACGGGAAAGGGTTTGGCTCAGGACACTACACAGCATATTGCTACAACACAGAGGGAGGTGCGTGTGCCTTATTACGGGGGAAACAAATTCAAGAAACTCGTGGTTTATTCCATCGGCGTAGTGTGTTGTCAAGCTTTATGATCAAAGTTGTTTGGAATCAAATTTCCTGACGTTCGGTAGTTTGTTTCCCAGAATGTATTGCTAGTAGCGTATTTTCTTTTCTTTTGTTTTTTTCTGCATAAAGCCACAGATTGCTTTGCGGCCCGTTGGGATGCCTTTTATTGCTTGCTGTTAACAGCATGAATGCTTCATTTTCTCATACGATGTAACTCGGTGGAGCTGCTCCAGCTGGGTGTCTTTTCTCAGTATCCTTGGGATGATGAGATAAACAGAAAGTGTTTTGAAACTGGACAGGAACTATTCATGAATAACATCCGCGGGGTTTTTGTGAATTTCCAGCAGTCTCTTTCTGCAGCTGAATTAGTATTGACTCTGCCTTCTGACTTGTGCAGAAAGAGGTACAAACTGGCTGTCTCCAGGGAGTTTTTGTTTTCCTAATTGAGTCTTTCAGCTAGAATACACAATTGGTTAAATTATGATATGGTTTTTCTAAAGTCACTTAACAGCACAGAAAAGATAAACGTTTTCCAAATTAGAAACTCCTTTCTAAAGCATCTGTAGGGGAGAAGACAGAGATACCTTTTCTCCTACGTAGCCCTTTCTCACTGCGGATGTTTCCTGTGAACAGTTCCAAAGTGCATTCGGAAGGAATTATGCCTCCCTTGCTAACGCCCGCTTTCTCACTTTGATTCCTAGGTTTTTGGGTCCACTGCAATGACTCCAAACTGAATGTATGTAGCGTGGAGGAGGTGTGCAAAACCCAGGCCTACATTCTTTTTTACACTCAAAGAACAGTGCAGGACAAAGCAAGAATCTCAGAAAAACAACTCCAAGCTCAGGTGCCGTCCAAAAATAGCGATAAGGACAGAAGACTGACATTCCCGTGATGGGGAGCTCTGTAACTCAGTCAACAGTCTCAATTCTTTTTTTAAAACCATTGGCGTTCACACCTTTCCTCTTTGTAGGAAACAAGGCTCACTGCAGAAAGGGGATCGGATCATGATGTTTGCCGCCCAGGGTCTGGAAAAGCGTATCAAGCTGTGCAATTCTGACACGTAAGATTGTGGTCAGAATCTTGGTTTTAAAGCATCTTGGTGTTAAATTATGCTCACGAAATGAAATGAGAAAGTTTGATGCTGTATATCATTCGTCTCATATCAAAAAGGGGTTGTGTAAGGCGCGTAACAGATGAGCACAACTGGGAAACAGAAGCGTTTGGCTGGCTTCAGAAGCCGCCAGTCCCTAGTCGTGCTGACAGAACTCCCGCAGGAGCAGGTGCAGTGCCATGCAGGTTTCCAGGGTTTGAATCACACAGTCACCCAGGTGTTTATTTCAATGGCTGTTGGATAGATGGAGTTGACTGCCCGAAGAGCCATTCATGCTTAATATTCTTCTACCAGAGAAAATAATCGCCCAGGCCTCAGCTGTCTCGGTGATGCGAATTTCTTTCCCATCAGTTGAGGGCAAACCCTTGGCTGGCAATCTCTGGCAGCAGCTCTTTTTCTCAGTGTTACCAGTGCCGTGTGCACCCTTGATGGTTTGTTCTCTGAGCTGAACTGAGTTGGCAGCTAAATTCACTAGGAATGTCATTTTGAAACAGTTCTGCTCCGGAGAAAGTGTGTTTAAAAACGAAACCCTGTAATAAAACGGGAACGTACCCGTGTGTCGTATCTGTTTACAGTGGCAGCAGAAACAAAGCCTATACTACAGGCTTCTGCTGGCATAACTTTCTTGACCAGGTTTCTAAAGTAGTCTGAGCCCTGGCTTGCACAGCTGTGACAGCAGAAGCGTGGAGGCATCTTACACTGGCAAAGTAGCACTTTTTTACAAGTGTGGGTTGTTTTCCTCAGGGGAGCGGGGTGGGGGTAATGCCACAACGGTGAGAGGCAGAGCTGGCTTCCGTTACTGCTTCTGTCATGGAAATAGTCATTAATTGCGGTTGTCACGCGAGGCCCAGGCTAACCGAAGGCAGCAAGGCTGCACAGGTGTAGTGGGCAGAATTCGGCCCGTGAAGTCTTTTATTTCTGCGGGGGCATAAAAGGAAGGAATGTAGTTAAATCTCAAATTCCATGTTGAGTTTGAAAGGTTACAAAAATGTCTGTGTCTATAATCATCTTGAGTTTAGAATTCTGTGAGAAATATAGGGCCTTAGTTGACTATTTATAGTCACTTCTCAACCTACAGTTGCACCTCAGGTGTTTTTATAATTTGGGGTTTGGCTGTTCACATTTCATGTTTTAATCAGATCTGAATACAGAACTGCAAAGAGAGCTGACGTCTTTCAATCTTGATGGTTTATTGTTTTTTTAAAGTGGTTAGAGGTGAAGTAATCTAAAATATGAAGTTCTTCAGAAAAAAATCAGTTCCGTTTTCAGGCAGAGAAGTTCTGAAAGTGCGTTTCTCTTCCTCCTTCTCCTCCTTTTATTCTTGTCGGCATCTGCCCCTCAGACCTGCGCTGACAACCCTGCCTTGGTTGGAGAGGGTGAAGAGCGAAGTCTCCCAGCTACCACTCCTCTTTCCACTGCCGCTGCTGCGACTTCAAACCTCCTGTCCTGTGGACGAGTTGGTCTCTCTTGCTTTGGCTGCTGGTGATCGCTTCAGCCACGCAGAGATGAGCACAGCAAACAAGAAACTTTGCGTTTGTCAGAGCGCAGCGTCGTGTGAGGTCTCCTCGGTCCTTGAAGTTTCCCGTTTCCTATATGTCTGAGCAAGGTGCTGCTTTTTGAGCCTACAAAAACCATCTTTTTGGCAATTAAGGATAATTTTGAGATCGCACGCTCTTATTTTTTGGAGACAAGAAAGTTTGAGAGAGTCGTATGGGAAATGATTGAAAAGTTTTAGTTTTGGTTCTCTAAACGTTGCAGGGTCTGGGAGGATTTCTTGTGAGTGTCTGTATATCTTTGTATTTACCAGGTAGGGGCTTTTTTGGGCTACCAGTAAATAAAATTAATAAAAATGCAATAGGCCAAATTGAGATCCAATAAAAGTAAGCGTGACTCTGCTGAGTGCAGGGGAAGCAGAGTTGGGTTCAGCACAGGCAGAAGTTGACATTCCTGAAGGAATCAAAATCAAGTGCCTGTGGTTATCAGGTACATGATGGATTCTTTTCTAGAGCAAAGCGTGCCCTCTGTGAAGACTGTGTCTCAGAAGGACAAAGGACAAACAGTGCTTAACATTGCCTGTTTAATCAAAGAGGTGGAAGGGAAAACTGGTGTTTTCCCCCTGCGTCTGTCCTTCCAGGCACATCCACCCTTCGAGAGGATTGCCTTCTTCTCAATGACAGTCGTGGTTCACTATGGCTACCGAACAGCGTGTTGGCTTTCTGAATCCCTTGGCCACGCTGGCCCTGTTTGTATCGAAAACGGACAGAGAGGCAAACCGTAACGCAGCGTCAGTTGTTACTGCAGTGAGCCGAGCCCCTGCGCTATGAACGCTCATCTTTTGACTGAGTGTTTTGGATGAATGTTTGAATTCAGGCAGTAAAGCAGTTGTCACGTGAACCACGGGGGTTGCAGAGGGGAGCGGGGAGCTGGGAGCGTACCCGTAGCCGTTGCTGCATCTGATTGCCCAAGCAGATTTTGTCGCGTTTGCTGGTGACATCTTTTGACGTTAGTGGCCTCTCCGCGGGACGTTAGCTTGGTTGTGCGGAGGTGTGGAGACACTGCAGTCAGAAAAATGATTGCCCTGATAGGGAAGGAATGAATTATACTTCAAAGTAAATAGACTTGCCTTTTCCAACACTGTGAGGTTTCTGTAATATTTAGCTTTTATTTGGAAGCGATAGCGTATAGCATTTTTTATGCTGTTTGGTTTATATTTGTCTACTGCAGGCTTCTTTCTATAAGCATAGCCCAGTGCTCCCTCCGTGGCAGACACTGTTTTATAGTGTCCTGTTTGCCAGAAATGCAGATTGGAAGTTACCTCTCTACATCAATAAGACGGAAATACTACTTGCAATTGCAGTGCAGCCCACTCAAGTGAATGCCTGGCAAAGGGTAACCTGTAAAGCAAACTTTGTCCCTCTTTTCATGGTATGGCTTCAAATCCTGGTAATACACCAATGTGTATTTAGAATAATCCCAGGTTTAGACTCTGCTTTTGCAAATACAGAGGCAGATGATGTGACTTAACTCACACGTGGAGTTCAGTGGTCACACTGGTGAGTTGCAAGCTAAGTGTCTGCAACATGAAAACCTCTATTTTGGTACAACTGGGAGCAGAATTGGTTTCTCTGTGTGCTGGGATTTCTGTACTGGGGTTCCAGTCTTGTAGCAAGGAGCCAGTTGCCTTGAGAGATGCTCAGAGCAAGCGTGAGGCTCTTGGCACCGTGCAGGTTATTGTCTGCAGGCGTAGGAAGCCGCTGTACGCTGGCAGACTGTCGGGTTCAGAGCGTGCAGCCTTTGGGACAGAACTGTTCCCAGCATATCCTGAGTCCGTTCAACTTGTGAGTAAATTTGCGTTCCTTAATTTTACGTTTTTAAGAATGAAGACTCTTAATGTATTCATGGCCAGGTGTGAAACAGCATCTGCCATAGTTGTTGGAAACCACTTTATTTTAGCTAACTTTATTCCACTAGCAAGTTAGTTACATACATTTGCCTTTATGTTATCCCTTTACTGCCTGTGTTCCCAAGTTAAACTATGCATACCGCAAAAACAGCTGCTCTGCAAAGCACTGGAAAAAAAAAAAAATCCCCATTAATTCTGACCAGAACAATTCTCTGGTCTGGCTTTGAAGTTGTTAATGTGAGGCAGCAAACGGAATAATGCATATTAAATGCTTGACGTCAAACTTTTCTGGGTGGCAGTACCACCCCCACTCACTTAGGGACTTCCAGACTCTTTTGAGTGTAAGAATAACATCAGAAATGGTAAAAGCATTAAGTGTGTCCTATGGACTCGCTATCAGGAGGTTTTTCTGCTTTTAGACAGCAAGGCTTCTAGCGTAAATACCGTCTTGGTGGTAATTTAGAAACTCTTTTATTGATTGTAACGTCCCCAGGTCTGAATATGCTTAATTGCATCCCAATGAGAGAGACTAATGAAACTTCTGGCTGCTGCCAGATTACCCCGGCGTGAGCTCCAGTGGCAGTCAGTGGTGGTGCAGAATGAGAACTACATAAGCAAGAGACAAGACAGGGAGATGAGTTTTACCTACCAGTACAGTTTTGTGAACTAATTTTGTACGATTCCTTAGATTTGGTGCCTTGTATCCAATAATATTTCGCATGGGACAGAAATGTTGGGAAATAAACTGAGAATTCCCCCCCCCCCGACTGAAGCAGCAGAGATTTGTGTGGTTTGACAAGTGCTCGGTACCATGGACATTTTTACATTCTGGATGTGAATGAAGTTTACCAGCAAGCTCAGAAGCTAATATTTTAGTGCTACGTGTTTGATAACTCTGGATTTGTAATAATTCAAATAACAGCTTGTTCAAAGGCAGATTAGATTTGGCGGCTTGGAATTTTTTCTGTCACCCAGGCCCCTCCAGCAGGTCAGTAAGTTGATGTCTGTCAGAGCATGTAGAATAGAGCGAGGATTAAAAACCTCCAGTGGGGCTTTTGGTAGAGTAGCTATAGCTTTGTGAAGCGCCTTCTGTTACAAACCTAATGCTAATTGCTGGTTTAGAAAAGAAAAAATACAGTTCCCACTGTCATGGCAGTGTTTGCACGGGTTTGCTCTTAGCAGCCACACGTGAGCAGAATCATGCTGTGCTACTGCCCGTGTAAATTTAACATGCAATAGATACAATCGTGTGAGGTGGCCAAACATCCCTTCTTCCAAGTCAACAGTAAAGCCCAAGCAGCAGCTCCGAACACTGCCTTTTTGTGTGCGTCTAATCCCGTCAGCGGGTTTGAGATCAGATAGGGCGGGCTCAGGTTGAGAGTTTATTGCCTGTGGGAATATAAAACCTCAACTCCGTGGGGTTTTTGGTGTCTATTACATGAATATCGATACTTGTTTATTGCAGATGGGAATGGGAAACATTCTAGCAAAATTCTAAATTTGTAAACCCACACATTTAAATGATCAAGAGCTACAGACGTTAGTTACCTGCACCAGCTAGGGATTGTTTGTCTTGGCTGGTTTTATGGACATGCCTTTTGGCTGCTCCTGCTGTTGTGCTGAGTTTTATTTTGTGCGTGTGTGTAGGGGTTCCACTCGTTTAAAGGATGGTGGGCCAAAATTCTCTTGAAAAGAAGTCTTAAAATGAGCTTTGCAATGGACATTTCCAAAGGGGGGGGGGAAACCCAGCCCAAAGGGCCCACGACTGACTTCAGCCACTGCTGAGTATTTATTGCTCTGAAGCTGGGGCAGGATACAGAATGCATTGCAGCTACAGCGGAGTGCTGTACCCCTGGGGTTCTTCTTGAACTGCCACGCCACTGATTTTGTGGGGGCTGGGGATGTTGAAGGAGTCGGGATGAACGAAATGACCGGTAAAAAGAAAGCCAAGCCGACCACAGCAATAAGCTGTGATCCAAGTTTCGAAGAGACAGGAAGCCTCGGGTAAAGGGAACTTGTGTGTGAGAGGATTGTGTGTTCTGCAGGCAGAGACAGGAACAGACGCCAAACGTGGTCTCATCGGCAGCAAGCTCCTACTGTTTCTGCGGCAAAAGCTTTCTCTGATCAGTAGCCTCATACTGGCAAAACGAATGGTGCTTTTCCATTAGATATTAATTACAGTTCCTAGGGAACAGTACCCCAAATTCTCAAGTTTTGTAAAGGAGCTACCTACTTAAAGCCCACAACGTCACTGTAAACGCTTTGCCTAACTGGAAGTGAGAAAGGAGATGATACAGTTGATGACTTTACCTAATGTGATTTGTAATTTTTAGTCTGACAACGTACTTCCAAGAGAGGTGGCAGGGGGTGAATTTGATTTTTGTTTCTTCCATGCTGAAGTGCTGCGCCCTGACTTGTCGAACTAGGACTTGGTGAACTCTGGAGTAGAAAAGGCCTCTTCTTGTTTCTGTTCCTGCTTTACAGCCGCTTCCTGCGTGAGCACGTCTTTCTGGGAGCGTGGGGCTTCTGAACGTTGCTCCTGCTGAGGAGGAACAACCACATCCCTTCAATGGGGGCAGTTACGTGTGAAGTGCTTAGGCTAGCCTTATTTCCTTAGCTAACCGTGGGGATAATTTGTACTGCTACAGCTGTGTTCGTACGAATCTGTGCCGCGCTTGTGGATAGACGAGGTTAGAGAACGTGCGATGGCACGGGCAGGCTAGAGCTATGCACGTGGGTACTGTCACCGCAGGCTCGTGGTGCGCCGCGGAACGGAGTCGGCGGCTGAGAAATTGGGATAACCACCCGTGAGGCTGCTTCTCTTTTGCACAGTCAGCGTAGTGTCTGGGCTGCGTAACGCCACACCTCTGATGCAGGAATGGCATTTTCATAGCAAGTGTCATCCTTGCTCTCCTCGCATTTATTACACGAAGTTACTAGGCCTGGTCTGTTTCCTACTGCTACAAGATGAACCACATATTTCATGTGAAAACCAAGTTTTTGCCTAGTTTATCAGATGTGCAAATTACAGTAACTTAACCACTGGCCAACTAGAGCCTGTGTAAAAGAGAATTAAGTCCTTGTTTTTCCCTGCTTAACTTCAGCTTTCGTTAAGCAGTCACAAACTCTTTAAGCCACAGCCTTCCATCCTTCTAATGAGCAGTTTACAGGAAAGGAACAAGTGGAGGAGTTTGTTTCCAGTAAAAAGTTTAACAGCTCTGCCTTTCCATGAAAGAAACTCAAACACAGTTTAGACACTTCAAACATCTTCCCCAAGAGGAGTGCTGCCCGGGCGAGCGCCCTTGAGGTGTGATGGGCTGGGGCAGGGTGCTGCCGGGGAGACCCTGCTTCTGCGGATGCTCTGGAAGCTTCGCTCTTGAGTGAGGGCAGAATTAGAGCTAATCTTCAGCACTTTAAACAGTTAATCCCGCTCTAAGTTAAGGTTGGTGGAAGTGTGCTGTTGGCAGAGGCTGGGTAGAAGATGAGCAGTTTTCCCACAGTACAAAATCCCCTGGCAGCCCTTGTGGGGACAGGAGTGAAACGCTGCGCCGCTTCCGTGGGTGAGCCAGGCTGGAGCTCGGGCGCCTTTCCTCATCTTTGTCTGTGGCTTCTGTGGGGGCTCTGGGTCAGGACAGCCTCTAGTTCCTCTGGTTTCTGCTTCAAGTTGCTGGTACTTACGTCACTAATGACTTAAGCTGCTGCATGCCACGCTGTGCTCATCAGACTGCCTTTGCCTCAAGGACGCTCCCAGGCAGCAGCCAAGTGACAGGAGAATCCAATTAATTACTGAATGTTTCTGGTGATCCGTCCAGCTGCCTGGCAGCTCGGCGCGAGCGCGCTGCTCCTAATCGCGGGTTCAGCAGCTTTTATTTCAGTCGAGGTTTGTTAAGACAACATCCAGTAAGTCACCTATGGCAGCCTTATGTACTTAACTGCATGAACTGCCCCCTGCCTGAACCCAGGCCTCGGGAGGAGATTAGTGTGCTCTAACTCAAAACTGAGATTAACTGTAAAATGACTTAAAGTTCTAATTAATCCCCTTTTCCTGCAGAAACTGTTTCTGCATAACTTGGATTATCCATACTTCAAAAGAACTTCATTTCTTTACAGGATGTTAAAATACCCGCTTTGAAAACAGCGTTTTTAACAATCTGTATTGGCAGTAGACTGAAAACAGCATTTTTAGGAATCTGTATTGGCAGCGGAATGGGCTTTTCTCTGGGGCAGGGGCAGGTAAGGGGGCAGTTCTCGGTCACGGAACGTGGAGGCAGCGCTACTTCAGAAGAATGTCTTAAAACTACAAACTGTCCAAAGAATCTGAAGCCATGTTGCAGTCCTACTGCCATAACGCTCAGGGCTGGGAAGTTACTCTGCTCTGCGAACAGCAGCTTCGAGGAGCTGTCGCGTTACGTAGCCGAGTAAATCGCAGCCGCAGCTCCCATGTGGGGCTTTCTCTGTCCCCAAACAGCCTCCGAAGTCGGTAAGGGCAAGCTGCAGTCTCAGTCCAGGGCACTAAAACGCTATGCAACACCAAATGGCTTCACCATTCCTTTCCAGTAAGCGTCCCAGCTTTATCTCAGCCGGACATTACCCAGGAAACCTTCTGGTGGTTAGAGTTTACCTAGGGCTTGTCAGAGTTTTGTTTTTCCTTTGAGTAAGTAGCGGATGGGTCCTGCTTACAACCCAGGACCGGACTTGTTCCTTTGACTTTCGGGTGTGAAATATAAATCATGTTTTTATGATTTTTTTTGTAAATCTTTACTCTTTTTACACCTTGTTTTTGTAAGCTGAAGTTTCTTATTAAAAAAATGAAATTCCAGTGGGTTATGTCATTATTCTACATATTTATTGAACATCTAGGGGAGTACAGAAGAAAATTCCACGCACAATGGCTTCACATCCTTGGGAAAGCTCTTCTCATTGTGCCTCGCAGGGTGAATTGAAAATAAATTCCCCCCCTCACACCTAAAAGCTTTTCCCTCCCCTTGTCATCGCTTCAAGTGTGACAGCTCTGCAGCACGAGCAGCAGCTCTGCGCAGCAGGAGAACAGAACGTACTCCCGCGAATGCGTGGGAACTCGGAACGGTTAAACGCATCCCTTCTGGTCCTCGTGCGCGGCCGGGCCAAGCTCCTCTCCCTGGAAGCTCTGTTTCTTTCCTAGGTCAGCAGTGAAGCAGAGTTAGACAAGGTTGTTTCTCGTCTAGCCTACTGCCGTATGGCAGTTCAACACAGCTCTGCAACAGCTGGCTTAGTCCCTTTGTAGCTCGTTATCTTTTCTTTGGTCACCTCACACGGTGACATCCCCTTCCCGGAGGGGCCCTGATGCGCTATGGGGGTTTCTGCCAGCACAGGCACACGTGCGTGGTCACCACAGCTGGGGACAAGTTTGAGAGTCACAGAATAGTTTGGGGTGGGAGCGACCTTTAAATATCCAGTCCAACCCCCCCTGCCCTGGCCAGGGCCATCTTCGACTCCATCAGGTTGCTCAGAGCCCATCCAACCTGACCTTGGATGTTTCCAGGGATGGGGCATCTCCCACCTCTCTGGGCAACCTGGGCCAGCGTTTCACCACCCTCAGCGTAAAAAATCTCTTCCTTATGTCCAGTCTAAATCTCCCCTCCTTTAGTTTAAAGCTATCACCTCTTGTCCTATTGCAGCAGGTCCTGTCCCCATCTTTCATATAAGGCCCCTTTAAGTACTGGCAGCTGCTCTGAGGTCTCCCCGCAGCCTTCCCTTCCCCAGGCTGCCCAGCCCCAGCTCTCCCAGCCTTTCCTCCCAGCAGAGGGGTTCCAGCCCTCGGATCATTGCTGGGGCCTCCTCTGGCCCCGCTCCCACAGCTCCAGCTCTGTCCTG
>Ga0065711_1029557_pt1 | contig 35714 bp, 21 predicted proteins | sample Hoacrofraction12_FD_59098 | JGI IMG/M metagenome (GOLD analysis project Ga0065711, IMG submission 59098) | Hoatzin crop microbial communities from Cojedes, Venezuela - Epithelial fraction 12 v2 (version 2) | ecosystem: Host-associated > Birds > Digestive system > Esophagus > Crop | place...
AGCCCATGGAGAGCCCATGCAGAGGCAAGCTTATCTGAAGGACAATAGTCTGTGGAAAGGACTGACTCAGGAGCAGGGGAAAAGTGTGAGGAGGAAGGAGAGACGGAGAAGCAGAGAGGATCTGTTACGGGCTGACCGCAACCATCCCCAACCCCTCAGGGGACAGGAGAGGTAGAGGACTTAAGAATGTAGGAGTGAAGTTGAGCTTGAAAAAAGAGGGTGGGGAGAAGGTATTGTTTTAATTTTTGTCTTTGTTTCTTGCAATTTAAATCTATTTTAATTGGCAATAAACTCTTTTCCCTCAAGGCGAGTCTGTTTTGCCCATGACAGTAACTGGTAAATGATCTCCCTGTCTTTATCTTGACCCATGAGCTTTTCCTTCTTATTCTCTCCCCCTGTCTTGCTGAGGAGGAGCACTGAAGACAGCACCCGGGAGGCCATCTGGCAGTTGGCCAAGGTCAACCCACCATGTGTGGAGAGAAAGGGACCTCTTGACCAGAATACTGCTTTCAGAGGTAGGCCTGCTTTTGGCTTGGAGTTCAGTTTTTGTCTGCCCTATCTTCTCCCCCACCCCTACATATTATTTCACGTAAGGTGAAAGCAATTATAGTTGATTTGTTAAGTCTTGAGATACTCTTCTGACATTTGCACCTTGCCTTCTACCTGGGAATCTGCAGGCAGCAGAACTGGCTTGTTCGCTGCCACTTTCAGGGGAGCAGTCATCACTGTCTTTCACTTAAATGAAGAGAAGACAAGGTGCAGCATGCTGCATTGAAGATACTTTTCACTTGGAAAAGCTTTCTTTTTTTTTATAAGAAAGTATATGCTTATTGTGAGAGCAAGCAGCTGATGAAACCACCCTGTCAGTCTCTTGCAGTATGCCATTTCATTTTGCTCTGCACGATTTTCTTCTTCTAACTATATTTTTTAAAATTATAATTTTTTTTTCATCCTTCACTTTAGTCAAAGAAACATCAAATTGCAAGTACAGTCTGACTTCTGAAACCGAATTCAGCAACTGCCAGGATTCCCAGTGCCCTGAGACATGTGTGTCATATCCAGCAAAATGAAAGCACAGACAGGGAAAAGAGCATGAAGAACAGCTGAGCGTGACCCTCTGTATTTCCAGCATCCCAATGAGCCTGCAAGATGTGCCCTCACAGAAGCCGGGGAATGGTTGCAGATGAGTCTGAGAACAATAATTTGGGCTATTATTAAGGCTTCTCAGCTCTCAAGACCTGGAAGAAAAGCAGTCCTGGAGAAAGAAAGATGGCTTCCTTCTGCCACAAAACCTTTACTAGTACCGTCCGGGAAGACATCACTGCACTTGACTTTTGTACAGCACTTTTTTCTCTCTCTGTCTCATGATGATGATATATCTTAGAGGTCTTTGGACTCAAGGGCTTTCCAGCCTAATCAGCAGGGCAAGACATCAATCCAACATTAGATGGCTGGTGTTGATGACATGGCATTTGGTAACTTTCCATGCCCTGGAGGTTTCAATTGAAGGCAATTACCTGGCTATTTCAGCAACGGACACCTTTGCAGGAGAGGAAAGACTGCAGGGTCTGGCTTTCCAGAGGACAGAAGGAAGTCACACAACCCCTCTACAGCATCAAGGACAGCACAGATTATTTGGAGTGATCACACAGAGATCTCATTTCTGCTTCCTTGTTATAATCCCTGCATTTAAAAAAGATTTAGATTGTGTATATGGAAAACAACTTGACATTTGGATGTGTGCCTCTTGATGTTCAGCCAAAAAGAGGAATAGCTGCAGTGCCCCCCAGCATTTAACCATGCCGTAGCCCAAGTGCACAGCAGCAATCAGAGCAAATTTCCTCAGAGGCAAACCGCTGTGGGTAATTGTTCACAAAAGTCCCATGGAGTTTTGTAAAGGAGCCACCCAAACAGCCTTGTTGTCAGCAGGAGCAAGAGATGGGAAAGGCTCTTGTGTAAGACCTCAATGGTTTCATAAGAGGTCTTTATCTCCTGATGTCAGTGCCTTGGATAAGGTCAGCCAAATTCAATGGCTCATGACTTTGTGCTCACCAAATTAACCAGTACCTGAAACCCACCTCAGCATTTAAACAGTGATGTCACCCATCTAAGCCTTTGAAAGAGCACATGCTCTCCAAAACGCAGTCTTGCTGTTAAGAAGAAGAAAAGAATGAGCAAAGGACAGACATACAGAAACTGTTTTGGTTTCGATTTGTTGTTTGTTTGTTTTTTTCACTCTTTTCTCCAAGTCAGACGAGAGCTTACATCCAGCCTAGTGAGTAACCAACATTACAAGCTTTCCACCTGCATAGTTACGAAAGATTAAGCATACCCATACATTTCTGTAGCACAGCTACCCAGGACTAAATTCAGGACTGCTTAAAAATCTGACATGTAATCTTTGACAAGCCATTCCAAGTAAGTTTATTGCCCTTGGGAAATAAACACCCTTCATACAGAGCTGTTTTTACCTGTGAAGCTCTTGGAGACAGTACAGGGCTACTGCCTCTTTATTTAGCAGCAAAAGCAGGAACAGAGCCCAGACCTGTGTTGCTCAGAACACCACGTCAGCTACCAGGCCACACTGAAGTCGTCACTCATGTCAGAAAGGAAAAAGTGAAGAAATCTGTCATTTCTGTACTGTATGGTTTCTATACAACAGTGTCCTCCTAATCAACGACAGCTGAAGAACTGCAGAGCAAAGAGGGAGAAGAAAATCTTGTAGATATTAAAGACAGCCACATTTCTATCTATAAACACATGTATGTGTATGTGTGTACGTGCACGAACATATTTAGTCTCCAGCCCTCCCAGTCAGTTGCCATTACATGGACTGAAGGGGCTGCAAATTCTGGGAGAAACGGCATCTTCCTGGTGCAGCTTTTGCTATAAGCTTGTGCAGCAGGAGGCAGCCACTTGTTAGGACATTTTAGCTGTGGAAAGCCAACACCTGTGTCTGCAGCTCTGGAAATACAGAAGTCATCCAATGGGCCCAAAGAGACTGGTTCTTCGAGCTACCTCCTAATGAGTAAGAGTTTGATTGGCAGTATTTTGCACTGTAAACATTTGGATTAGAGCAACAGTGTTGTATTTGTGTTTTTAACTGGCAAAAAAAATCCCTTGAGGGCATAGTTATGTGATTCCAAAGAATGAATCTATTAATCTAAAGGCAGATGCAATGAGTTCCCACAAGTCACTCTCCAAGATCTGAAATCTTCCCTCTCCAAGAAGGTGGCAGGGGGTGTAAACACAAATTGATCTCTTATTCAGACTACACTGACAGAGCTATCAGCATGACAGATTAGCTGTTATTTGAACAACTCATACCAACATAGTTCTTTCCTGAAATCAGTACCTGCCAGGAAAAAGCAGAATTAGACCTGAACCCCCAAGGCTGCTACAGCCCCTATCCAGGAAGCCCAGGAGACCCAACATACACAAAAATCTTGCTCTGCCCAGGTGTTCCGTGGATGACAGCAAAGGTAAGAGCAAATACCAACACATAAAATCAAATGTCTTCGTTTTGAGCCACCTGATCAGAGAAAGGATAGCTGTGTAGATGGTTAATCCCATAACCAACTGATTAGTCAAGCCACAGAATAGAGTAGTAAGCAAGGGGCATATTTTAGACCCCGTGGGGTGCAATAAAACTACCGTGAGGTTTTCTTGAGGGATCTACTTGCCTTCTGGGAGACAGTGCTCTTGCACTCTTTCCTCTACACCATTCACACACACCTGGCTCCTCTCAGTTTCTGTCTTTGGGATCCAAACAGTAATGCAATCCCGTGATAGGCTAATCACACCGTTTCATTAATCATTTATTTCATCAATCATTTTGAGCTATTTCCCTAGGGCCACCCAGCCTTGCCTACAGCTGCCAAATTTCAGGCTCGTTTCATCTCTAACCTAGTTTCAGAGCTGCCTTGTCTCCCTGCCTTTCATGTTTTCAGCTCACATTTTACCTGCACATTTGAACTGGCTGTCCCTGATCACTGAAGAGCAGAATGAGGGGGGAGAAAAGAGTGGAGCCAGACTTTTATTACTGTTTTTGCTAAACCCGGTGTCTTGGAACCAGATGGTGGCTGACTTGTTTATTTCTACTCTAAAAGTGGAGTCAAAAGAGCAAGTAACCACAAACTGGGCAGTACTCCACGCTAGCAAGTATCTACCGGTCCCTAATAATTGCAAAGCATTTGTTCACTGTATCTTCATGCAGCAGCCTGTCCTGTGGTTGCGTTATATGGGATTAGTGCAAGGCAAACTGGCAAAGACTGTTGGCCCACGCTAGGCTCAGCCATTCAGAACATCATTTACCAGCCCTCTAATGAGTAGCTGCAATATTTTTTAACACATTAGGGACTGGGGAGGTGTATTTTCAGGACATCAGTGGCACAGAAGTCACATCATAGACTGCACTCGGGGACAGCAGGTAAGAGAAAAGACGTTTCGAGAAGCACAAGAGAAAGTGTTTACGAGGCTTTCAGCTTAGCCTTTACTAAACTCTGCTATATGTCATGGGCTGATAAAGTTTCCTGCTCTTGGCAAATCACACACATGGGCAAAGAAAGCCTTCATGCCTCCCTTTAGTTGGGAACTGAAAAGCAGCTCTTCTGTGCAAACACAGATCCTTCTCTCGAGAAGGAAAGAGGAGGCACAAGCACAAGAAACCCCTTTTGCCAAGTAGACCCTTGGCTCCAACAGCTCCTAGCTGGAACAAGCCCACTCCCTTCCACCACTGCAAATACCAGGGCTGTATAAAGGGTGACCAATCTGACAGTGCTCAGGGTTGGAAGGAAAAACACTAACACCAGGTCTCACAGATGCCTTGTCCTTAGATTAATAGTCCTAGCATCAAGTACCAGAGACAAAGAGATATTTTTAAAACCCAGACCCGAATCTTGCAATTTCTCTGGTTGCTCAGAGGTGTGCGTGGCAGAGATCACACTCCACTTCTACAAGTCAGCCTTTCAGGCACATTGGCTTTTGAAGGCCCTGCAAGGCCAAGCCCAGAGCCCTGTGGTATTATCAGAGCATGGGTACAAACGCAAAACAGAAGGAGTCTCCTGCATCACCAGCAGCGCTTGCATTCAAACCGTGGCAGACTCCAGCCTACCAGCATGTCCCTGCAGAACTCCAGCCCTCTGCTCCAAGTTGCTCCTCTCCAGCGAGCCAACACCGCAAATGTCAGTCTATGGCAGGCATGGTCACCATGGTGGCTTTTGTTTCATCCTGTTCCAGCGAAAGAACTAAATCTGTGACCCTCTTTAAACCATGGGTGAACAGCAACACCACCCAACCATTTCCTTCTGCTCTTTCCCCAGACGCGCCCTCCTCAGCAGGTATATTTTCAAGCTTTGGCAGGTAAGCTTTCTGGAGAAAAGGCTGTGTTCTGGTTCACCAGACACATTGCAAATGCACAGAGCCTTTGAAACAGGCAGGCTTCAAATGCTGCTCCTGTTCTTCTGACAGTCTTTCGCAATGCAATAACCTCATTGATCTGAAACATTTTCTTTCTGCTAGGAAAGATGGTGCGGGGCCTGAGTTATATTTTGCTACTGCCTGTTCCAGAAAATTCAACATAAGGACCTGTGAATCCTTTAAAAGCATTTAGGAGCTCAAGAAGCTGATAACAATTCCATGGATGAGTGTTTATTTCAGCTCTTTCCAAGATGATAAAAAGTTTGCAATTAATAAAACAACAGTTTGTAACCAGCTTGGAAAACCAAACAAAGTCAAAGGCTCTTGGAATCAGTTCTAGCATTTCCCATGCTCAGTGCTTCTTCCCCTCAAAATACTCTGCAAGACCATTCCACTAAGCACAAGAAATACAAATTATTACCTAGTTGCCCCTGTGTCAGAGACCGTCTCAGGATTTTCTGGGACACGTACAGAAAAAATGATTGCACCTTCGCTGCCCCACCCCAGTAACCCCCAGGTGTCATGTAGCCCTCTTCTTGAAGCATGACGCTTGTAAGGGCATCACCAGAACTATTCACTGCAGTCTCAGAGGTTGTCTGCAACAATCAGCTCTGCTTCAGCTGCACTTGTCAAGTGCCCTCCACTCACTTTGTAATTTTGCCCATGCCATTTTTTGAGCTGTGACACTTCTTCACCTTGTATCATGCCTATTTCACTTCTCTAATATTCTCTTTAGGGAGGCCTGTCAGAAGGCTTTTGGGAAGTCTAGATCAGGCTTCTACTTTCCTGATGCATTCCAAACACTTCTGAGCTTTCCTCTGCAGAACAGCACTGGCAGACTTCACTACATTGCTATACTCCAGGTATACTTTCAAGATAATTTCAATTTATGTGCTTGGTGTCAACGTGAGGCTTACTGCTTTGATTTCCAGGTTTAAATGTTTCTGGGATCCATTCTTCTGCATAGTACCTCTTTTTTGATGAGATTATGGGCTTTTTTTCATTTAATTCAACAGCCTTCAATTTGGGAGGCTGTTATTTTCTTTGCCAATATTCATTCCAGATTGGGAGGCTCAGCCAGCAACAGCACCTCCCCACTGCTCAGAAAAACACTGAGTCTCCAAAAGCACATATGATTATTTTGAAGTTGTCATTAATCATGGCCTGTAATCCCTGGGATCCTGCCAGGCTCTGTGGTTTTGCTGGTGGTCTCCCTCTTCAACTCCAAGTCTCACAGATTGCTAATGCTCTAAACCAGTTTGGAGGCCAAGAAGAAATCCCAGTTTCCTTCCTGGGCTCCTTTTCTTCCAGGTTAACCTCCCCCAACTTAATCTGCAATGAACATTTAGACCACTTCCAGGAGCCTGACGTCTTTGAAAGTGTTAAGACCCACGTTTTAAGCTTCACTTTCTAACACAGGTCTAACACTGGTTTTCTAGCACAGACTCCCTGCTTGTCACAGGGAAAAAGAAATACCCAGAGACACATCATCACCACGTTTTCAGAATCCTTCACCACATGGAGGATTGCCAAGCATGCTGTCGGCCATTGGATGTTACCTGGATTGAAGCTGTGGGAGAACGCCGCTGGTCTTTGCAACAAGTGCCACACATGTTAACAGTCGAGGCAGATATGCACGAATGGATCAGGCTTCAGTATCAGTCTGAGAAACAAACAGTACTTGGAAGATGGGGAGGGGCACATGCCTATGTACTCCATGGTCAATGAATTTGATAGGTCCCCAAGCATTTTAGTGCTCAAGGAGTTAAATAGGATTAGAGCAACAAACTGAGAAAAAAAGATATAAAAGTGTTCTCCTAAAGTCATGAGCACCACGGCCTCTCGGTGAAGGATTGACTTCCATTTTGCTGCTTCTTCATGCTAGGAAATGTATTTTCTTTGGCTGATGCTGCTAAAGATTCAGACTTAACAGCTCGGTCAGGAAGTAGTAACAAAGTCAGGACTGGACTCATGTCCTGCGAAGATCACTGATGGTAAGTTCTTGTTTCACCAAGAAAGTGACACAGAGACAGTATGAAGAAAACCCAACGTAGGTGGGGAAGGAACATCCCATTCTGGGAAGAGAAGAACCAGCTAAGGCCAGGACAAGTCCATTCAACAAGTTACTCAACATAGTGCTTCCTTCCTGGAGACATGTTTTGAGCCACCCTTGACTGAGGCCATCAGCCAACAAGGCGTGCAAGAACATCGTAAAGGAGAATGGGATTTCTCTGCCAATGCTGCATGAAGAAAACTACATGAACACATCACCTTGGCCAAGAGCCAGCTGGGAGACCTTCTAGGGACATCCCATGGCAACTCTGACTACTGAACCACCAAACCCCACCAGCAATATGCACAGGTGCTCATTCAAGAAAACTGGATTGAGGTTCCAGTGATCTGCTGGTGCTCTGTTTTCTGTAGGGAGTCCTACTGCACCTTGAGACCGAGGCAACAATTTGTCCTGGGAAGAGGTGGGGAAAAAAGAATATTTCAAAGTCAGCAGAAGATCTGAAAGGAGAAAACACAGTGACAGCTGTGAAGTAAGTGTCAGACAGCAGCAAATTTCTTGCTGGTTGTGCGAGCATTAATTAGTGCACCTAATCTTTAAAGCCATTGTGATGCCCTTGCTAAGGTTAACCAGCTGCAGTGAATGTGCTGAGCTCCTGAAGAAGGGAGAGCTGGGAGCTAGAAGCAGGGGTGAAAGGAACAGGTAGAAAATTTCAGCTATACCTGGGCTAACAAGCCCTCTCTACAACCAGCATTTGTCTAGCTTTCCTTTTACCAAAGGCACCTTACAGCCTGTACTTCAAGGCAAGGGATGTCTAGTAAATTTGATTAAAAGCCATTTTATCAAGAAGACTAGGTTTGTCATGCAGAAGAGAGAAAACTCTACTGTCTCTAAGCATAAAAAGCAAAACCATCTTTGTGCCTAGAACAGAATTTAAGCTCTGGACTCCCACGTGCAAGACAAGCACTCTAACCTGGCCAGGATTTTTTTATCTAGTCATTTTTCCTCCTCATCCCTTGTTCTCTTCACCATTTAAACAAAGAGATCCTCCTTCCCCAAAGGTCATTTTATCACACAGCAGGGCAGAAATCAGAAGGAAAAAAAAAAAATCAGCATAATTGAAAAACTGGGATGGTGTCCCCCCTGTGCCAGCCTTGCATTTATTCAATTCTGACACCTAGTGGGCATCACCACCAGTGGGAAGTAGGAGCAGAAGTGGTGAGCCACGCTCACCAACAGCCCTAGCAGTCATGCTGATGCTCAGCGTTAGCTACTGACTAATTCTGCCATGAGGGATGTGCTCCGTCATTAGCACAGCTGTGTCTCCTTCAACCCTCCCAAGCCACCGTGTTGGGCTTACACATGCAGACATACTGACAACTGCACTTTCTACAGTAGAGTCAAGACTAGAAAATTCTCAGGTCCTGATCCCAACGTCTCACGACTCTGAATTAGGAGACGGGCTTGGCAATTAAGGCCTATCCTTCATTTCAGAGAGATCATCCAGGGGTCAGTCTGGTTTTGTCACCCACCTGAGATTAGGTTGCTGACAGGAGAGCGTATGCCAGGAAATCTCCACATTCCTTCAGGATGAGCAATAACCTTTTTTCTAACATGGGCTAGGCTCCATCCAGCTTTCAGTTGGAATAATCCCTGCCCCTTGAGAAAATTTTTAGACTATTTTCACGTAGCACTGAACCCCTTGTAGTTTCTGGTAATTTTACCCATTCCCAGTGGGAACAGAATCTCTCTGGGGCTACCAATGCAGCAGCACACTGCCCATAGTGGCACAAACCATACCAGTGTCAAGCACTATATGCAGCAATTATCACTGAGCATCTATGGCGCGATGGCAAAGAGAGGGTCTGGGAAACAAAATGCTGTGGCACCCTGATCCCAGATACTGCCGTCTTTCCCCAAGTGTTGACAGAAGGGCAAGAGGGGAACTGAGCCCAGTTTTTCTCCAACACCACTGTAAAGTATTGTCCTTGATTCATAGCACACCATGGGAATTCCTGCTCAGATACTGTCAGCACATAAAGTGTTGGGGTGTACCAAAAAAAAAAGAGAAAATTCCTATAAAAGGACTCATCCTGCCATGAATGCAGGTTTTACTACTTTGTCACTGAGAGTAAAAAGTCAGCAGTTTCTTTCCTTCCTCAGGGACAAACTCAGGTGCTGGAGGTCCGCGTAAGACACGCTTGCTGTGGGCAGGGACGGATCTCCTTACACTGCCCCAGCCACAGCAGGCAGTCGCGGTTGCTCCTACTCATTCCCCAAATTATTTTGTGAGTCCAAAATATCCTAAGTCCTCACTTCTTTCCTCATCCTACAACTGCTGCACATGCTCTGCATTGAAAGGGTAACTAAATTTTTGCCTTGTGGTGAGTCAAGGCTCAAAGGAACTGCCTCAAAGTCCCCATACGGAGCAAGCCCCCATGTAACACCTCATGGTTTTGCCGTCTCCTTTCAGACATAGCTCCCTTTTTTGCAGTCTCAGAGTTCCTGAACAACAAGTCTACAACAGGAGACTTTCTACTCTGTACCTTCCTTCCACTGCGAGTAGCGTAGTGATGAAAGCTCCCTCCCTGACCCTCTGCTGCTGCTTAAATCTTCACTCCCCAAGGAAAATCCAACAACAAAATTAGTGGTCTGCTTACATAGAGCCTGCCTCCTCCTTGGTCTACTTTGCTCTGCATCTTGCTCTTTGCAGCGTTCCCCCTTTCTGTGCTAAACGCAGAATGCTGATGTCCCTTGTACAACACAGAAGAAAGGTGGTAGGTTACCTAATGAACTCCAGTGTAACACCCTGGTTATTGCTTAGCAAAGCTACTGTGAGTAATAGCTTGCAGAGGGTGGCCATGGAGCACACAGCATGCAAATGGAGCAGGCAAACTATTTCTTGGTGCAGAAGTGCAGAAAGGGCTTGATGATGAAGTTCTCCATTTGAGCGTGCTCCCTCCAAGGGAGGTGGTTTTGGAGCCTACCAGTAGTACTTTGAGGCTGGGAGTCCACAAGTGTGAGGACGTGGCTGAACACAAACAGAACCAGGACCCTGGTAGGAATTCAGGCTTCAGTCACAGCAAGGAGAGATTTGCTGTTGGATGTGGTTGTGATATTTCAGACCAAACTCGCAGACATGGGAGTTCCATCTGTAGCAACTATCATTGGTACGTTGGAGAAACAAACGCGTGAGTCAGCTATCTAAGACCACGAAAGAAGTGAGTAATGCAGACAAAGAAAATATTACTCCCTAGTGCCAGATAAACATCTGCACAGCAGATGCCACATCAGCTTCTAGATGCAAAGATATTTGCATACAGGCAGCAATGAGCTGAAAATACCTGTAATCCATCTTACTGGGGAAAATAAAAAATGTTTTCTTCGGGTTTTTTTAGAGAAGTGCACATATGATTAGCATACAGGTGTCCCACGTATACTGGAGTGGGCTGGTCGTCCATTGCTTTCCTTGCGTCTATCAAAAGGAGACGTCACAGCCCATGCATGCACTACAAGGGTGCTTGCCTGCAGACAAGCTCCCGCCCTCATTCCCAAGGACAGGACTGCAAAGTCCTGCCTTCTGAGAAGTTTTTGCTTGTGGGACACCTGTGTTAGCAATGCTAAGAGATCATAAGACCTTTTCTATACAAGGGTCACATCTGGAGGTCAGGGGCAACCTCAGTTTTCATTCTTTAACAGAAGTAAGATTTTTTAGCTCAGACAATAACTGTGTATATATAATAGTCAAAATATCCACATGTTGCTAGTGACAATGTACTGGCAGTGCATCCCATGAGTGGTAGAAATCACTGTGGGGACAGATCCCTGCCACTGAACTTCCGTCTGAAACGGGCAAATTAATGATGCTGAAAGTAGCTTCCTGAAGGAAAGGGTGCTCCACGCTTGTTTGCTTACAGATGGTTATTTCCCCAAACACACTGAACCTGAAAAAGCAAGGGACAGGCTCTGTTCATCCTTCCAGCATCAGCTCGCCAGCCCTCAGCTCAGACACAAGTTTTCTGCTCCAGGTCCTGTTAGACCCACTATCAAACTCAGTAGTCTCTTCTGTCTCTTTTCTCTGACGTACAGAGCCATGAGATAAGGATTTTGTAGCAAACATACTCCCCTCCTATTCCATTGATGCAGAGGCCTGCCACTACTCTCAGTCAGCAAAATATGACTGCTTTTAGGACAAGAGAACTGTCTGTTGGGAACTGGGAAAAGCAGGAGTGAAACAGGGAAGCGTACAAGCACAGCTGAAGCTGGCTCGTGTCCATCTGCTTCTTTCCTTCCAATAAAGTCAGGTCTTAGAAGAACAGCCCAGGAAGTTCTTCTGCTCACTCATGCCGTTGTCTAGGACAGGAAGACATACATGCCTACATGAGAAGACAAAGGCCACAATCACTTCAGCTCAGGAGTTTCAGAAAGCAGCTAAGTGGTTTCTTTCCACCAGCTTTTAAATGAAGAGTCATGGTTCTACCTAAAATCAGCATAAAGGTGGGAAGCCACCCCTACTAGGAAGAAGATTCTCAGCAAAAACAACTCAGCAGAGTCATTTCTCTGCTGCAGCAGAGAAATAGATTACACAAGGACTCTGGAGCTCTGTATTCACAACAAAGGAAGTGATGACGTTCCCTGTCCTGTTGACACAAGCAAAGCAAAACCACCACGAGAAAGAAAACCAGAAAGAAAACCAGCCCTTCCTCTGCTGGGCCTCTGCTCTACACCTTATCAGCACCTTCCACGCCCTTCTGATGCTGCAGGTAATCATTGAGGGCTCCTCTGTTGTCATTTTTATCAGACAGAAATCTCAACAATCAGGTTACCTTGCTGCAATCAGTAAGGAAAAGTAGCTGAGAGCCAAACAGGATGGGAGAGTTGCTTTAGAGAGAAAAATCAGTTGATTTTGAAAGGAAGAACAGTTGCAGAACTGATAAGGAGCCAAGGATCAATTCTGCAGCTCCCATGACTGCCACTTACGGAGTGATAATAAGTCAGTAAGAGCCAGCTGAGTACTAGGGAGTGCAACAGCAAAACTGCAAACCAAGCCAGTGGCGCTGTGCGATGGGAGTGAACGGGGATGGAAATAGATCTGAAAACTCAGCTGATACTTTTTCCTAAAGGAGACAGCTTTGTTATGTCCGCGTGTTTTAAAGATTTCTTCGGCACAAAATGGCACTGTTGCATTCCGCCAGATATCCAAGTAATTTTACCTTTTCTGTCTCAGAAAATTCACCTACTGTTTTGATCCAGTTTGGCACAGAGGCACCATGAACATGATAGAAAACACCTATCCGTCTCTCCAGTGCTCAGGCGACAGGCACCTCCCCCAGAGGCCTCTTCCCTCCTGTACCAGAAAAATGGACCTGGAAACAGAGAAGGAAAAACGTAGAGAAAGACAGGGAGAAAAGTACATGCGGTCCCATAACCGCAAACTCCTCACCTGGTTTATTTCCATTGCAGCCAGGAGCAGCGGAAAGCCATGCTTCACAGAGGGCTTGGCGAGAGGAAAACTGCTTCGCTGGGTTCTTGCCGTCAGGCAACACGCAGGGAATCAAACCGCCCAAGCAGGTCAGCTGCAACAAGAGTCTCTGCTGCGCACTTTGAAGCGGGGTCTGCAGCTCGGTGGGGAGAGAGTCCCCGCACCACGGGGCTGCTCAGTCCTTGCAATCCTGCTGGTCGAGGCGCCAGCTTGGCCACACATGGATGAGCTTTGCTGGTACCCCAGCTACATAGGAAACATTTCTTCAGTACCTTCACTAGGTCCAAAAGACGGCCCTACATGGTTGCTTCTGTAGGAGCATCTCCTGCTGCCTGTGTGCAGATGACTTGCATACATCCAGTGTGGTCGCATCAGCACTAGGTCAACAGGGTGTGCACAGCAGCACAGCCTTAATACCAGCCTACGCTGTAACTATAACCAAAGGGCAAACTTGGTGGTAAAGTCTTAAAAAATAAACAAAAAAACCCACCCTAGAACTGCACAGTAACCTTTCCTGTCCCAGAGGGCTGCAGGGGGGACTCTGTTGCACAAAGGGGAGAGAAAGGGACAAGACTAAAAAGACCCATTTCCCAGGAGAGGAACACTGTCTGTTCTAACCTGGCCTTGTTCCAAAATCCATTAGTACCTGACAATCACTGTCATTAGCTTCCCTCAGCCCCCCACATTCGTGGTCGAGGATGCGATAAAGTGGATTGCTAAAACTCACGCCTTTGGATCTGTAGCAAGACACCTTACCCACAGCTGCTGCACCCCAGAGAAAAAGGAATGAAGTGCCTTTATTACTCTGAATGAATCAATTATTAGCTACAAGCCTTACAGAAAATTACAAGCAACCAGAGAGTAACTGCAGAACAAACAGATGGTATAATGATCCTTTAATAGCACCGTTATGAGATGGTACAACACACACTGGATGCAGTTATGCTAGGTGTCCGAGACAGTCCTCCCAGCGAGGTGGCTGTGGACGGACAAGCGCAGGCGGTTAGCATCTGATGAACTCATCCAACAGTTATTCGACATGACAGCAGACAGTAAGTTTAGGCAAAGACTGTCATCACTTCATTACAGAATAGTTTTTCATGAAGAAGAAAAGGAAATGGCATCAGGTTCTTTCTTCGCACTCTGGATCTTTGAATCTTGGTTCTTCTCATTCTCCAAACAACTTTAAAAAAAGGGAGGGGGGAGAAATATCATAGCTCAAAATTTGTCTCATACTTCGCAGAACTAACTAAACATCCATGGCCACGGAAAAAATGTATTCAGCTTCACTGAGCTGCTTATTAATTTATTTAGCGCTAGAATCACACCATAAGGAATCTGTAAAAAGAAACCTGCATATGCAAAACACTTCACATGTGCCAAAATGTCATGTCAATTGCTAATTAGTTTAAAAAAAAAAAGAAAAAGAACAAGACTTCTAGCAAAATTAACAACAGTCAAATAAGTAACACAGGACACAAATCAACACATAAAGGCTCAGAAACGGAGATGGTTGAGGCTATAAGCTGGTACCTGGTCTTCTGAGAAACGTGTCTGAATTAGAGCTACAATATACACAAGAAATTTGAGATACGTTTTTCTAAGAGAACATGTGACTGCTTCTACAGCAGTCTGTTGCCCAGAGTGTATCTCCAGCAAGTTTGTCACCATGGCAACCTGAAATTTTTCTGTAAGACAATTTTCTTAGTAAAATTTTAGGGATAGATTTGTGCCAGAAAGGAGTGTCCACACATGTGCTAGTGAGAGATACAGCGACCCGCCGAGAGTGGCTTGTTCAGGAGCACCTGGGTCCTGCCCAGCCCTGGAGATGGGGGATGCTGGCCAAAGAACCAGGACCAGCCGCTATGCCTGTCACTGGGGACCAAGTTACAAGAGAGGACACAGGAGCAAGAGGGAACAGAGGATATTCCAGCTCAGCTTAAGGGAAAAACTTCCTCCAGGAGTGCTCTGACACTGAACCTGGAGCCTGGAGAGGATGAGGGATCTATATCACAGGATATTCAAAGCTCAGCTACACTGCCTCATGAAACTGGTCCTGCTTTCAACTGGGGCTGAGCTTCAAGACATCATTCCCATCCTGCATGATGCTTTGACAAGCTCATTTCTAGTGCTTGCAAAATGCAACATGGAGCAGTAGGCTGGAAGACAGCCGAGAGCCCTTTCTGTTCCTCCAGAGAAGTCCTGTGGGGTTTTTTCCAGCAACTAGGTTAAGGGGCTTGCAATCAGGCCTTAAAGACATAATGAAGTCTAAGGAACTGCCCAAGCTCTGCGTCCTCCACAAGCAAGAACAATTTCCTCAGCACAGCTGTAGGTCTAATCCTTCAAAACAGATCTGGAAGAGGCAGACAAAGGGTAATGCAAAAATCGCTGCCGTTCAGAACACCAACAAGAGATTGTCACAGCGATTCTCCTCTCTGCTGTAAGACCTCTGCTTCACCCCTGCACTCTGATCTGACCTGAGCATCAGGAAAGGTCCTGCCTGGGTCTGATTCAATTTCAGCCCTTCACCTCTGAACAGATGAAAGCATGCTGTCTTCTCTGCTACAGCATATCACAGATGCCAGGTGACACCAAGGACTTCGCTATCACAGCCAGGCTCCAAGGCAGGAGGAATACAACGGTAGCCTGTCATTTCCTCCATGTTGCCTAAGCGATAAATTGCTCCGGCTCTCACTCTCAAAGCTGATCCGATATGGAGCTCATGCACTATGCAACAGATCCCATTCTGCAGGGATTTTCCTTCCCTCTGATGCTTCACTTTTTTTTTTTCCCCCAGAAAGCAGTAAGCTGCTTTCTGAGAACCAGAGAAAGTGGGGTGGGTGAATGGAGAGGGGGGGGGAAAAGACAGAATGTATAGATTCATGAGAATACAAAACTGGAACTAAAATCAAGCAGCTTCTTAATGAGTACACTGGGGACAAAAGCTCTTCTTTCCATGCCCCAGGAGGGTTATGCGCCTTGCTCCATTATTATTTTTCTAGAAGACAGACAAATAAGCATCCATTTCACTCTGAAGGTTGGATCCTGAATTTCCTGGGTATGAGCAGAGGTCCAATGTTATCAGTTATTCTTCCATTGAAAAAAACTCCCAAATATTCAAGAATGCCAGTCTACTCACTTATGTGTGTGCAAGGCTGCTAATCAGTTTGTAACAACTGCCATCATCACATTCCTGCCAGCAGTGAGCTATGCCAGGTGAGAACTCAGCCAGAGAGTCAATTTAAGAAAATGTAGGAAACTCGAGGAGGAAAGCACAGCCCCTTGGCTTGATGAAAAAAGAATTTGATTGTTAAAAAAAAATTCTTTCCTTGTGTGATTAATGACAGTAAGAGAAAAATCGGCATTTACAGTGTATGTGTATATTGCGAGCAAAGGCAGAAGCTTTCTTCTTAATTTTCCTGTCCAAGGAAATGAAGCATTGCTGGTGAGACTCCAGACAGAAGTCCTAGGTCAGACACCACCCTGCACAGAAAATCCTGCATGAGGCAGCTGATTTTGGAAGAGCAGAGTGTTGGGGCCCTATTCTTTTGCTTTCTGGGTTTCAAGGTGTTAGGTGAGTCTGAGCCGTTTTTTAGGCTCCTCTTTGCGATTCAGAGCCGCAAACATCACAAAGCAGATTCCAGCTTAATGGAACCCATAATTCTACATAGCTGTGCGCACCCAAAAACCTTTCATATTGTGCGTGTGCTAAACAGCATCATTTCAGAGCAGTAGTCCCTCCTCCCCAGGAGTTTCAACAGGGCATTGACTGCATCGCTGACATGGCCTTTGCTGACACTGTGGCAGCTGACACAGCTCCAACAAGCTCTGCACATACCTGGCAGGCCAAGCTAACTAATGACCTTAACGCTTGTTGCAGGGTTGTTAACTGGTGATCAGCTGTTGTACAGCAGCTGGCTCTCCTGCTGTCACGCCCTCCTGCATCTGAGCTATTTGTTGGAAAAACTGGTCCACAGCATGACATGTGAATTTTACAATCTCCCTAGTTCCGGAGATGAGTAGGAAATAAATCCAGAAAATCTGATTAGGGCTTGTCACTGGAGTAAGCTCATTAATCATTGATGTGGCTCTTTCATATGCAGTTTGCTAACTCCTGCAGGCATCAGCAGAAAGGGGTGGGGGCCTGAAGACTGCGGATTTGGAAAAGTTTTTCTTCATATAACAGTTGCACTGATTTTTCCTCTTGAATATTTAGCACATTCTAATAAAAAATAAAAAGAGCCACAAAGCACCAGTGAGATCATTCAGCCTAGCTTCTTGCATAGAGTCAGGCACAGGATTCCTCTGAAATAATTCCTGTAGCCAAAAAGATAAGAACATCTAGTTGATAAAATGTGAAATCCAGCATGAAAAACTCTGTCAGCCACTTGCCTTCATAATTTTTGCAGCAGTCAGTTATCCATACAGTTCCATAAAAAAAGGAATCATATTTCATTTCTTACCTGAACTTGTCTAGCTTTGCCTGTCAACAACAGGTTCTTTGAGTAAGAGATGAAAGTCTTCTATTATTGCTGTTTCCCCAGCCTCCCCAAAATATTCTCAGCTAAGCTAAGCCAGCTGAGCTACTGCCATCTCAAAAGACAGCACGTATTTCCCATGACCCACCAAACACTGCCATCACAGTACGGCTTGTAACAATGCCAGCCATGATCACAAAGGTGCCAAGACACAGGAAAGAAAGCCATGAATAACTTTCCCTGGCCTCAAACACATGAAATAATTTGGATACATGTGGCTCCAAATTAAACCCATGGATGAAACCCTCTAATACTGGATACAAGTGAAACTGAGAAGACGACTTCTCTCCGGACTTTGCAGCTAATAAGTCAAACCAATAAAACCAAGAAAAACAAGGAGTTTTGAGGGGTTTTGATAATCTCCTGATGTATCTGCCTCTGAGATGTCCAAGACCTAGGACACTGATAGGAAACACAGCTCCACAACCAACACTTCCAACCTATCTTCAAGAGCAAGAAGAAAGTATTGAAACTCAAACTACACAGGATTTCAAGAACCACAAATTTCTCCCCATCTGTTTCATATTCTCTTTCAAGAAGATTTTACAGCTTGCTTTGGTTTAGAGATTTGTTAGACACTGGATACAGGAACACAAAACATTCGTGATTACTGCTTATTGCGGTTAGCGCTTCTTGAGAGTCAAAGAATTAATTTAACATACCTGGCATTTTCTAAATGCAAAGAAATGGATGCCTGCCCATTTCAAGTTCATACAACTTCCCCACAACATCTCTGGAAGATTGGTTGAAGAAGGTTCAACCCAAATTCACCCAACCAGGTTAAGATGGTTTAGTTCTCCGAATCTAATAATGGTCCGGCATTTATAAAGTTTGTCCCTCTCTTCTCTGGAACAGAAAGTCAACCTCATGCTGCTCTTCAGTAAGCCTCAGTCTTTCCACACTGTCTACTTGGATTAAAGCTATCCAGCAGGACACAGAGTGCATACCAGAAAGCCACTGCAATATGCTCAAAGAAGTTCAAAGATACTTGGAAAAGATACAGATTCCTGTAAGAGGAGAGCAGTGATTAAAACAGCATATCACCTTTACTGGCTCATGGGTAAACTAAAATAGCATATGGGTTTAATGAAATAATTTTAAGAAAGACCTGACCTAGCAGAATGACTGGGTTTTCCTTTCATATGTAGCTTCTAGCAGAGTAGGGGGCACGTCTCCTTCAGCACGTATAGGTTTACCACGGATATGCTTATAAGTAACATGTGTTAGTTTTTGGTGAGTCATTGGCGCTAAATTACATCTAAAACTGTCTTGTTTCCAATGCAGCAGATCTGAATCGAGCTCCACACACATGGAGCATTCAGTTCTGGCACTCTCTACAGGGACAGAGACCTGCTAATGATATGTACCCAAGTGAGTGTGCGAAACCTTTTTAATCACAAAGACATAGTGCTAAGTAATTTCCTCTTCCTTTCCCGACTACTTTAAAACTGTTTAGCATGCCAAAGAATGATCTCCATTCTGTGTTGCTAAAAATCTTTCAAAACCACTTCCCTTAAGATTAACTCCGTAAGATGGCAGGTAAAATATCAGCAGCAATTAGAGCTTCTCCCACAGAGTCTCAGAAGTAGGTCAGCAAAGGTGGTTTGTATAGGACAGGCCCTGCCAACTCCAATGAATAATGAGTGCCTTTCATTATCACTCCCATTATTTGGGCTCCAAACATCTCCTTCACAGCTTCTCTGCAACATACACTTGCCCTGGATACACTGCATCTTACTACCACGTTCATTTTTGGTCTGCCGAACTGTGCAGCCTCGGGGCCCTGTTGCATTGGATTCGGCACAAAGACACCGCCATTCCTCCAAGAGTCTGCAGTATAAATAGACACAACAAGCCGTGGGTGGGAGGAGAGCACCGGCACAAAGATGGCAGCTGACTTCCTGAAGGACTGGGGCACCCAACAACTCATGTGTGTCTTTGCCAGTACACAGCCAAGGCATGTTCCGGATCCCAGAGCCAAGTGATACACCCCTGCCCAGGGCTACCAGTTTGGATAAGGTCCAAAGTATCAACAAAACATTAGATAGAAACATGCCTTTGCCAGCCAAAAGAGATGGAGGCAAAAAGGCAGAACAGTAGCTCAAGGCTTGAGCCCTATGCTAAACTCAGGCCAGCAGCAACACCTGCAGACCTCTGGTGCACAAAAGCTACGCTTTGAATTGTACTCACCCAAACCATATTATTCAATCTTGTAGGAGCTGAAATAGCTGGGTCTATGCAAGCCTCCACGGCTGCTGCCTCTTCCCCTTGAAGGGAAGGCTTCAGGAGCAAATACATCTTTTAAAAAAAGAACATGGAGACATACATGAGTGTTGTATGCTTTCAAACACATGTCCATTCAGCATTCTGCACGGCATCAGGACAACCTCAAGGATGCACGCCAGTACAGGTTATGAGAGCACAAATCAGGCAATCCAGAAAATGTGTACACAGCACACACAAACCCCAACGTTGCCCTACTTTGCAGCCTAATGCCCTCGCTGCTTTCTCAATGAGACACCCCTCTGCAAAGGAAAAACCAGCTGGCCATGATCTGACCAAACTACTGGTCTTCTGTATTTTCTTCTCCCTGAGACAGATGACCTTCAGATGGTCCAAATAGACAATCCAAAAGGCAAACGTGCCAGGACAGTCCAGCATGGCAGAAATGGCTTACCTTCTCTGCGACTGCTGCCTCGCCTGTTGGGGTTCGTTATCGGCATGCGCATCATCTGTAAATTAAAGACATCTCATTAAAAAGCTCATCTGTCAAGAAGTCAGCCTCTTCATCATTTGCTCAGGTACTATGTGATCAGCGAAGTAATCCCAAACTTCATTATTAATTTCCCTGAAAATAAGATTACTGCTGATACTCTAGCAAAGCAGTGATGTAGGTAACGAGGTCCATAGTTGCAGGTAGGCTTTCAGGTCAACACCTTTCATACTTAATACCTTACCTGACATTACTGTGGTGCAGATACAGCCAGATGAGCAGAGCCTGGAAAGCAGAATTAGTCTATTGCAGCTACACGGGGCACTTCTTTGACTCATTTACACAGTGAGCCAGGCTGAGATCCCTTGAACAGAGTTACCACTCTAGAGCAAGAGTTGCAGTGCACTGCAGCCCTCTGCAGAAAGAAATACTTTCCTTTTCATGTGCAATAAGTCCCTTTGTCATATTTTCCTTATTCACATTGCAGGAAATATATTCCCTAGCAGGAATATTGGCAGCAGTACTGAATTTTAAGTGATGGTTAAAAACGACTTGCAGGAAGATCTCTGCTTGTAAAAGCAAGTGTTTATACTGAGTGCCCTATTAAACAAGAGTTATGCTTAACCCACAGAGGACAAGTTGAACATCCAAGACTACCTTACATATTTCAGTACCTCACATACAGTCTTTCTGCTCTGCAGATTAAGAATTCCTGTGGTGCATTCACTAGCTGGCTTTGAATAGAGATTCTGAACAACAACAACAACAAACTACTAAGCTAATTTGGCAATTCAAACCAAGAGAATGTGACACAGAATCCTGTTTGCTTCAAGTTATTCATTTAGTCGCTTGCACCTTCCAAAAATAAAAGCTGTCCATATCCTCTGGCAGCTTGCTGGTGAAACTGTCTTTGTTCCCTGAATGTGATCCTCAAGCACAACACCCACTGTAGATCTGTGTTGTAAGTGCAGGCACCCAGGTTCAAGTGTCAGTTAATGGAAAAAGTAGACACCAGCATGATTTGAAAATAGCTAGCAGGAATTCACAGGCTGGGTCAGCATTTAGTCACACATTAAAAAACAAATAAGAGCTCGAAAGGGGAACACAAATCTCAGTAGAACAAGTGTTCTTCAGCTATACTGCGATTACATGCTCAGCTGAGAGATGGGTTTGATAACAGAGCCAGAGCCACCAGTATTTGTTTCTGTCTAAGATAGGCCAATCACTGTTCTCCAGGCACATACTCTGTATGTCAGTGAAGAAAGAGTGTCGGAGTTGGTGGATGTGCCAGACTGCCGCAGGGATTCACACTCTCCCCAGGCATCCATCAAGCAAGGTCAAACTTCTCAGCTGATGGAAAATGAAGCATTACAGGAGACAGCTGGATTTCAAACCACATTCAGTTTTCTGGTCAAAACCTCCAACTGCAACAGGAATTGCAGTTCACATATGTACACCTGACTTCTCCTTAAAAGAGGATGAGCAGAATTTTTGCTTCTCCAGTCAGCAGAAATCAGTTTTACCCTTCCTTACCTCCTCGCTGCTCACTGATTCGGAACTGGATGTGTCACGATGGCACTGCACAATAATGTTCGAGATCAGCTGACCGGAGACATCCACAACACTTCTGCAGAAAGCAGTTAGCTGTAACAGAACGAAATAGAGCAAATCTCGTAGAGCAAAGCTACAGTACAAACCCTCTCATGGCAGTTTCATTGGGGGTGGGAACCTGTACAGGGATTTAAAAAACAAATCACATAAGGAAGAAACTCCAGCAGGATTATACACCTAACAAAATACTGGAGCAGATGGCGGCCAGACGAATGTATTCTGGCAGCATATGACTACCCACAAGTTACTGTTCCACAATTGCATATTTGCTGTATGAAGCCTTGAGCCTGCCTGAGGTAGAAGAAAAATCTCCAAATCCTTTTCATGGCTCTGGCATCACCAAGCACAAACAGAAGAGCTGTGCAGGGCTATGCTGATGGCAGCTCCAGCTCTAGAAGTTAAACTACCTTTAAAGAGGTTTTCTCTATGATTTGACAGAAGCTCCAGCAAAACCTGCACCCAGGTTTAGAAAACCAAGATCCTCACACTGCCTTTCATACCATATTGCCCCAAGAAGAAAAGAAGAGGGATGGTGTCTGCTTAGGATACAGTGATAACTTTGTAGCAGCCAGCCCTTGAGTAAAGCAAACCTAGCAACAACCACCAATTCCACGTTACCCCATCTACACGCACACACAAGAGCACACGCTTAGCTCAAGTGTAGCGATACTTGAAGAGACGTTTACCCCTTCTTCATGGGGTAAACTACCTCCTGAGGTAGGAGCATGGCTCATGAGCTGCGAGGAAAGCCTTTGCACCATCTGTTCAGCACCTTCACAAAATCCCTGCTCTTCCCTACAGATTGTTCCCAGGAAGGACAGAAAAGTCTGGCAACCATTCTCAGAGCAAAAAGAGGCAAGAAGAGCTCAGCTTGCAGCAGCACAAAGCAGACATAATCTCTGTGGGATTCTGACACGCAGTAGGGCATAGTTGCATGCAGGGACTCAAGAGCTACTCCACATGCTTTGTAAGATTTGTGCAAGCAGTTAGGGCATAACCACTCAGAAAGTTGAAATGGGAGCCATGTTTTGGCAAAAATAACTGCACACAGAGAAGCCCAGATTCAAAGATGATGTATTTACACCAAAGCTGGTCATTTAAGCATCAGAGCGCAGCAAGAGCTGTATCGAGAGCCTGATCCATGTTTGCTTCAGGCTGAAAAGGGAGTTGAAAATTTGAAATATTAGCCCTGTCAGCACAGAGTGGGAATCTGCACTACACAGAAGGACAAGTCTTTATCTGTCACCTACATGCATGATAGACAAAAAGCTACAGCTTCCTTCCCGGGTTTGGTCCCAAAGCACGGACACTTTTGCTACATGCTGCTCCAAGACACGCATCTCCTTTTCCACTCACAGCAGCTCCTGCATTCCCCACTGACAGGCAGATGAGTTTCCCAGCACTGACCCTTCCCACCTAACACCCACGCCATGCTGTAGGTTGTACTTGTTTGGATTTGGTTTTGTTTTCAGAAGCGCCAATCATTCTTCAGCATCAGCAGTGTTTCAGCACGTCCTGAGAACATCCTGCACGGAGATGGGGGTTTACGTTCACACCAGAGGCACTTACCACGAAAGGCCCAAATTTGAAGTCACATGTGAACGGGTCTCTCCCTGAAGCTTTCGTGCACACAGTTTCACGGATGCTGAACTGCAGCTCTAGTCTATAGGCATCGCTGTTCCACATGTCAACCTGACAAAAGGAAGGTCAACACAGCGTATAATTAGCGCCTGTCATTCTTCTATGCCCACTACATGGCAACCTTGCTTCTTTGTCAAGCAGAAGCAAGACGTGAGGACATTATGGGTCAGTGCCCAATTTAAAGCAGATTACTGTGTGTGAGAAAGGCTGTTTTACTGTGCTCAGGAGTTACTCTCTTAGGCAGATTTGGTAACAGCAACATAGACCAGCTTTCCATGGGGGTTTCACTTGAAACTCCACAGCTGTTGCGGGATCCTCCTGCTGCTTGGGGTTAGCTGGATGGACTATAGCTGTCAAAGGTAGACAAGCATAGCATTAGCCCTGCACGCTACCTCCTCTTCTGTGGGAACCAGGGAGCTCTGCTTTGGATATCTAGATGGCTGGGAAGTCTATTGCAAATACATGACTTGGAAAGTAAATCACATGACTGCCAGCAATTGAATTAAAGCAGTTTATAGAGTCACTCCTTGTCAGCTAGGGTGCTTCAATGGACAGCATGCATGCAACACTGCAAGCTTTGAAGAGTTTGGTTCCTTTCGTTGACACATTAGAATTTTCTTTTCTCCTTCTCACAGTCTAATAACTTGAAACTCAAAAACCCCAAACAAAACAAAAAATCCCCATTGCTTTCATGTACTTTTTTTTTCCCCACCAAACTAAATCAATCCAAAAGTCATCTCGTCATTCCTTCTTTCAGAAGACTTGATGCATGCCATCTATAGAAACAGAATGGTTCTGAGGATGTTTAGGCAGTTGTACATGCTAACTTTAAATTAGGAAGCTTTAACTCCATAACTCTTGGTATCCAATAGCAACACAAATGAAAACAGATATGGGTTTCCTGTCTGCATTTAGACACTAGTAGATTTACACCAGAATTGGTGTGCAGAGACAGATGATGTAAACACAGATTGGAGAAAGAATCCTGAATGTGTTTGTGGTGGCATTAAACTAACAGTGCAGATATTTTGTTGAGATCTTCCAATGAACCAGGTTATTTTGTGCCCAAAGCAAAGCAGTTAGCTAGAGGTATTTAAAGACACCAGTTTTGAACAAAATCTTACAAGACATTCCTCAAAGATTTCTATTCTCATGGTGGAAAATTTAAACTTCTAAATTATTTTAATTATAAACCAGCATACGAAGAATATTTAGGTTCCTAAAGCCATAGCTTCAGATGACACCCCAAACCCACCCTCTTCTAAGCACCATCAGAAAACTCCAACTAAATCTGGGTTTCCAGGATTGGGTGAAAAAGAGTTTTCCACCACAGCAAAGCATATTTCAGGTAAAGGATCTCCACTGTCTGTGCACTTACTCTTGTGACATGGCTCCTGACAACACCATACAGGTTTGTCCCCAATGACTGGGAATTGATCCTTGCAATGGAAGCATTGAGAGCCTCTTCTGTGACTGGGAGTTCATAGTCGTACACTGGAAACCCTGAGACAGACATATAGTTCCATTAAAAGTTCAGTGTGATCTTGTACTTTTCCTCCTGAAACCACCATAAAAAAGAAGACATGGTTCCATTCTGAGCCACTTACCTGAGCATGAGAAAACGCTCAGTGTGAGGACAAAAATTAAGATCCTCATAGCGTGACTTTCAAAATCCTCTGGTCTTTTCCTTTTCTAAAGAAGGGTTTCCAGTGCATATTCCTCTGTCTTTATATAAATGCAGCCTTGATCCTACACCTGACCTTCCAGTGTCCAAGCTCTGCTACAAACATTGCACTTTAAACAGAATTGATCCAAGAGTAAATATTTGCTGTCAGCTTTTCTCCATTTTGCAGTTGTTCTCTGATAAGAGATGGGCTGCAGTGCCTTCTTCCCAGCACTGCAACTAAAGGGAAGCACCAAATTCCTGATATCTCCATAGGCAAAGGCAAAACCTTACTATTTTGTTCATCGTTAGCCATTAGTTATCCATTTAAAGCTGGTAAGCCATCACTGTCCTTAGCACTGGACCCTTTGTGTCTCAGCAACACTTACAAGATGACATTCCCCAAGGGGGGGACGATTTCACAGAACAGGAATCCACCCACATGGACCTGTCTGACACCACTACCCTGCAGGCCAAAGCATCCAGGCAGAAGCCTCCCAGATACGAGACACAGAGCAGACCCTTGGGACACCCCAGGTCCGTTGGCCTTGCAAGCTCCTGCAACCTCTGCTATTTGATACATGCCAAAAGAGCTCCCACATTGCTCTGACTTTCACCAAGCCTAAGCCCAGCTAACCAAACAAGCAAGTCGCTGTGGACGTTTGGTTTCCCGCATCACATCCCCCTGATGTTCAGGCTTCAGTTTCAGCACAGAAATTAGTGGACTTTATGAAAATTTATGGCCTGACTTCAGTAGTGAAAACACCATAAGGAATTACAGGGATGAGCTGGACACACCACCTCAGCACTTAGCTAACTGGAGCCAGACTGCAACAGGGCAAGGTGTCCTCTATGCCCTCTTCAACACACAGCACTCGGCACTCGCTAGTCTTGGTTTCCAGATACAGGCAACGTATCTTACCACTCTAGCACAACTACCCGACAACAGAGCCACTGAAACACTTCTAGCAAGGTTCAGAGAAGCACCTGGCTTTTAAGTGCTCAAAGGCTGTCCATGGGAGTTGGGAGATGCCTTCAGACAAGTTCACCCATTGTTCACAAGGCAAAGATGTGCCTAACTGTATTCATTTTGAAGATCCCATGTGTGAAATTCCTCCACTAACCTTCAAATCGCAGTTCCACTTGTATTAAATTGCACAGGGCAATTTTTAAAACTTTCCAAACAATGAGCACTCAAAGAAAGACAGGGGAGCATGCAAAATACCAGGGCTCAGATTTAGTAAGGAACAGGATGAAGTTGCTTCTAGTTGTTCGGTTGTCGGACTGCAGGATGGCAGCCGATCACAAGGCTGCACACAGCTGGGAATGACTCAGAGGAGAGATGGAGTCAGATAAGCATCACTCACACTGAAAGCACTTTAGGGCAAAAACACTGTAAGGTAATGCACTTCCAAGACACCATAGAAACAACTGCCCAAGTGTGGGCCTTGATCCTTGGTCGCTGAATTAATTCCCTGTTGTTGCTGTGAGATCCTAGAAAAGGAACTTGTTGAGCCACGGTACATCCCGGGGAAGAGTTTGTGTTCCAGTTGGCAGAGCTGGACATGAGCACAAGGACTCTGCTAGGAACAAGCTGTGCCTGGGGGGACAAGCAGACACAGCGCCAAACAGGAACCTCGCTGGGGTCACGTTACTGGCTAGTGCCACACCACGTGTGCGCCATCACACCCAAGCACTGCTTGGAGACTGGTGGATGTGGGCGCATATTCCAAAAAAGGGGTGGGCACTTTTTACCAGCCAACTTGGATTTCAGCAATGGGAATGCAATCAAAAATGCCAATTGAAACTTTGCCCAGTCAAAAGCCAGAGCCTCTTCTGTACATCTGTTCTCCTCTTTCGCTGCAGCTGAAGACGCTCTCTCCTGGCTTTTGGACGCACTCCTCTGCAGCAGAGTCTGCCCTTCCTGCTTCCCAGCTCTCCTTAAGTGCTGTCTGTGCCATGGAGAGGCCAGCACTATTCTGTGGCTGCAGCGCTGCCAGAGCACCACGATGCAGAGGATCTAAACTGGGCTGGAGATTCTTAAGAACAGCCAGTTGTGCTATGCCCAACTTCTCTGCAGCCAGAACCAAGCCTACGCTCCCTCAGATCAAGGAGGAGGAAACCTGCTGATACACTGTTTGACCTGCTTCTACAGAGGTTTCTCTGCAATCAGTCATGCTGCTGCTGCGGTAATGAGACACAAGAAACGAGACTACTCAAACCATTTGAATGGAAAGAACTTGGCACTCAGAGCCAAGTCCTGACTGTTTTCCAGCACGCTTCACCACCAACTTGCTGCAGTAGCCTGGATAACATTTAGCTTTCAGCTTCATTCCTAGCAAAGGAACCATCTGCCTCTTGTATGCTGGGACCGGTTAGTATTCCACCAGAACCTGAATATGTAAAATTGCTTACTACCTGCTGAGCCCCAGCATTGTAGCTGGTCCAACAGTAATTTTAACTGTTGAACCAACTGCAGGGTTTAAAGATTTTCAACTTAGACTAGCTACTAGGAAATTCTGCCAGCAGGACTGTAGTAATGCTGAACGGTACTTGAAAATAAAATTGTTTAATGAAATTAAAGTTCCTCTACAGATCTCTGGCTTTGCTTTGTGGCATTCAGAGAATGGAGATGTTTGCTATTCCACCTCTCTGAATCCTGGCTCATTAAGTCTGTAATGAACTTGGTAAATATTTCTCCTGTCTCTCCACAGATACATTATACACTCCACTAGATTCATGTTACAGCAAAATTGGTTTCACCCACAGTCCGTGTCAACAGAACATTTGGGTTGAGGGTGCTCAATCCAAACAGAGACAGGAGCTGGGTAAGAGGCAGAAACTGGGGGTGGGCAGGATGGGATTGGGGAGAAGGGAGGCTCTGTGGAGAGAAAAGCCTTGGGCATGTGCTGGCAGGAGGAAATGGCAGTCTGAGGAGGGCGCAGCATTGTCCCCACCCACAGGTAATTCATGTCCACAGGTAGCACCTGCCCAGTGCTAACAGGACACATGCAACAAGGATAGGGTATTTTCCCTTTGAAGCAGGGGGTTGAGAAAAGAAATGCTGGGAAACCTCTGCTTTCAGGAGATTTAAGCAGTGGAACCAATTTTACATTTTCAGAGTTGAAGTGCCATGAGTTCTTGGTTTCTCAGGAGGTCTGTGGTTTTCACCACATTCTCTTTGCACTGGAGACTGTAACTGAAGCATCAGGTTAGGAAACACAACTGTATTTGTGAAGAGCAACTGCAATTCAGCCTGAACTTCAATGTTTTGCAGAAGGCCTCCAAGGTCAAATTCCTAAACCCAAGAAACTCTTCAGTTATTAGCATATTCAAAAGAGAAAAGTTGTTTCATCTATGCTAAGGAAACAACAGGCATGGCCATGTAGATCGAGGACAACATGCTCTTGAAAGAGCAAAGCATCCTTCCCTTCTTCTAGAGACCAGTTGCTGGCCTTTGCCGATAAGGACCCTGCCATGAATTACTAGGTACTACAGGCCATCGTGGTGGGCAGTGCCTATGGCACATGGAGAAGTAACAAAAGGTGAAGCCTTGGCCTCAAACCAAAACCAGGGTAGAACAAAATAGAAAAATGGAGAAGGTGCAAAAAATGGGACAAAAAGTGCTTCTGACATGTTGCCTGCTGTCCTGCTGCTGCTGCCTTCCACATCCCTGGGAATTATACAGGCTTTCACCTGAAGACAACCCAGACACCACGCAGCACTGGGGAGAAGCCACAAATTTCACCTGCAGAGCAGCAGCAATGGAGCTCACAATGTCTTTGATCAGGATAACAATTTTTGTCCCCCAGTTAACCAGACTGAAGAAGTTTGAGAAGACTTTTAGAGGGAGCTTACAGAGCAGACTGAAAAAGCATATATGCACATACAAATACATCTTTTTAGAAAGGACAAATGTTATAGTTAAACCCCCAAGAAAACAAAACCTCTTGAAATTTGAGAGAGGGTGAGATGGCGAAAGACTCTTCACAATTTAAGGACTGAATATCAACTCTACTAACAGCAAGTTCCAGATGCCTTGGGGCAGAGGGAGGTGGTTGTATCCAATTTCATCTACACAGCAAACAGATACGCACTACTTGAGAAAAGAGGAAATTAAAGAGCTTCTGTTAGATGACTATTTTCAGACCACTTTTACTCCCAGCAATCAAGTCAGCTCTGTTCCCAGACAACTGGGAGAACAATAGTTTTTCTTTGTGAGTGAAATTTTGATAATTGCAAGATGCATTTTCATTTTAAATGTCAATCATCCAGCATCATCACATGTCTGTACTCTGAAAACAGTCTAAACAGCATCCTAGGCACCAAGGAGCTATTCCTGATCCCTTGTTTCCTGGACATGCAAATGACAGTTGTAAGTTAATGATGTCCTTTCAGATAAAAGAAAACCTGACTAAGTGCAAAACAACAAGTTGGTTTTTTTCCCCCTATAGCTCTCGCATCATGGCATTGGCAAAAACAAAAGGCTCCCTGAAAGTTCTTCTCCACAGGTAACTTCTTCCTCACACATGCAGAAGACTAACCGTTGTATTGACATCAGCTGATAGAGATAGGAGCAAGGCATCTAGATTTTACTCAGACTAACAGAGGCTTTGAGACCTGATCCATAGTTCATAGACACCAACAGAGACTTCGTTTTGATTCCCTTCAGATCTTGCCTGCATGTCCCTTGAGAAACCAGCAGACAGTCGTATAGCCGGTGCAGACACTGCTCGCGGGCTGCTGAACATTCCCCAGCCCTTGACCACCCAAGATGGACAATATGTGTTTGTTCTTCCAATTTCTCTAATTGCTCTCATGTTGTCATAAGATGGTACCCTCTGCCATGCTGGCTGCATTTCTCAACCCCACATAGAGCTTTCCACTGTAAAACACTTCAAGATTTGGTTGTTAAAAAGAGAGTAAAGTGAAGACAAGTGAATATAGTGAAACTTCAGCTTCCCTCACCTACAATATTAAGGATGAAACCAGATGCATTTCATAAACCTGGAGTTAATACCATGGAAGTTTCGTACTCTGCAATGTTTGCTGATGCTCTGGGAGAACTCGCTGAGTTGTTCCATGTCAACTGAAAACTGTTGGAACTGATGCCTGAGGAGTAAATACATAAAGATTAAAGGAAACATTTCAGCATGCATGCAGAGGCGGTACCTAACCCCTTCTGCTCTGCACTTCTGAGGTGCCCCATACTTGCTGGTCTAACGAAGGCAACATAAACCTATAGAGTTTCTACTGATGTTGCTGGAAGTGGACTTTGAGAGTGAAGCAATAGAAAGCACAGGTTACAGCAAACAAAACCTCCATAACACACACGGGATGACTGTTCTGAAACATCACAGGCTGTAACAGAATCTCAGAGGTCTCACTTCATTACTTTGAGCCTTTGAAACTTTAAATATTTATATTCCTTGTGTCTGCCAGGTCAGCAGTAATAGTACTTACAGGGTCACTGGCACACCTTTGTAGCTGATGCAAGGCAAACATTACCTCCAGACTGTTATGTGTATATCTGGTTTTAATTTTTTTTTTTTAACTTTTGCTGACCATACTGATAATTTTCAAAGGTTTCTCCCTATCCCTAGGGTACATTCCCAGATAGCTCAGCTCTTTACATCTTTTTGCATTCTTAGTGAAAGCTACTTCCAACCACTGGTCAAACCAAGCCCTGGTAAAACTTGAAATCCTGGATGAAACCAGGTAAAACACTCACTTCCAACTTCTGAAGCCATCAACCGCCAAGTGCAGCCACCAGTGTCATACCCCGTCCCTTGTGAGCCTCATGCTGCCATGTACTAAGTGGCTTGCACTGCTGAAGAAGGCTCAGCCTTTCTGGTATTCAGTCACATTACCAGCATTTCCTTTTAATGCTATTTCAACCTCAGCCCTCAGCATCAGTGTAGGGCTTAAGACACAAAGGGGGTTTCTCTGTCTGCAAGTCATGAGAAGGTGTTCTTCATTCAGAGTAACACAAGTCATGAATTTTTAGCACAAATTAATTTTTTTAAAAAGTTATTTCTTCAAGTTACAACCTTTCAATAAAAAAATAAGAATATTTCTGTAATTTCCCACAGGCTTTAAAGATTCATAATGAGAAAAATCAGAAGTTCAAAGGATTCTTAGATACCAAAGCTGCCATTTTCATCTCTGGTTGTCAGACCCTCTATTACACAAGGTTTTAAACATTAGATAAAAAGCCTCTGGTTGTGAGCTCAAGCTTTAGATCAGCATATATTTTAGATAATTACTTTAGGTATGAGTGGCAAAGGCAAAAATTAGCCAAACAGGCAATTCTAGGCACTGTTTTGTCTCATGTCCAGCACAGCAGCAGCCTGGCATTTAGCAAGAGCTTCAGAAGTCTCAGGATGCACAGGAAACCACAAAGACTTTCAGATGCCAAAAGGGACCAATCTGGTGCCTAAGGCTGGACTGTACAGGGGTGAGCTCAATGCAACGAAGGAAAGAAAAACCCAAGAAATCACTTCTGGTCCTGGTTCAACAGATGGTGCATAGCCACAGTCACTGTAAAAAAAAACACCACCAAAACCAGGGATACAGGCAGCCCTTATGCTCATTGGAAACACTCCTAGAAACAGCTCAGTTGTGATCACACTAAAAGGCAGAGGCATGACTGCAGAAGTTGTCTGCCTGAGACCACAGAGAACAAATAAGTGCAAACAGTAGGACTGGAGAAAAATGTACAAGGACGGACCACCAGAGCATGCCAGTCCTTTGGTGAGTGTACCCCACACAATGGAGACCCTCTGCAAACCCACCTTCTGAGGGGAAACCCTCAAACACAAAAATCAGGTACCCAACCCTCCTCTCCTCCACAAGCGCACATACCTCCAGGCAACCACTGAGCACAACCACAGTTGGGAGAGGACATGAAACTGAGGAACAGCTTAGTTAGCTCCTTCTACGCTATCTGACCTGCTCTGGATCCCACCACCAAGCCTTGTCCTAACCATGCCTTTCCCCCAGCATTAAGAACAACACAGACCCTTCTCCCAGATTAGACATGGCATGAGCAACTGTGTCTACTCTGTTGAAAAGTCACAGCACAGTGGCGTGTTTTTTTAAAGTAAGTCTCATTTAATTACTTGGAGCAATCAGTTTAATGAATTCATTCAAGGGCTGTGCTTGGGCATCTGACAACTGCTTAAATGAAGTAGTCTAAAAGGGCCTTGTCTTGCACATCTGCTGACACTTTGTCTTATGAATCGCAGAGGGCCACGCAGGTGAATCAACTATGATTCCAAGCACACTGCTCTCAAAAGATGTATTATCAGCCCATTCTTGTTATTCAAGCCAGGCTACCTAAGCTCACACTTTACAACCAACAGAATTAAAGTCCAGAGTTAGGGTAAGGCCTCTCCTCTCTCAGACACACCCCAAAGCCAGACTCCTCAGGAGACAGTCCACAGCTGGTCATGTTCTCCTTACAAAGGTGAATTCCAAGCAGCCAAAAATTTACTTCTCATTTTGCATCACATTTTCTCCACCAGGAGCATGCCTCAGCTCTGGGAAGATTTGTTCATTGAGGGATTCCCTACTGGCCTCAATACACTCCAGTCCTCGCGACCATCTCCTACCTGTGGTACGGCCTCCTCCTGCCTACCCATCACCAAGATAGCCACACTGGGGAGCAAGGATCCTCGCTGCTGGTCCTTTGGCAGCCAGAGCCTAGAGCACTAATTCTGTTCACTACCTGTGCAAAAGCAACAAGCTACAGAGCACTGTATGATGCAGACAGACCACAGTGCTGGCCAGCTGCTCCCCACATCTCATATCCTCCTTTTTGATAGAATCCCTGGACCACCTGGCCCCAGTGGGTGTTGGTCCTTTCTGCAACAAGGATAACAGCACTTCTCATTTACAGGTACATGAGGAACCTCAGCTACTCAGCAAGTACAGCAAAGGAAAGCAAGACAAGATATTCTGGAGTCCAAACAACGAGTAGTGATCACCAGCACCCACACAGAAGAAAGAAATGGTATGAAGATGATCTGTTGAATCTCTTAATGTGCCTCCCAATGTATATTTAAAGAGCAGACCAGCTCAAAGAGTGAACCACAGCAGAAAAGGCCTGAGCAGGAATGCCACGGGGTACCTGCTGCAGCCCTCTATGCTACCAGTCTGACCTAACTCTGTCTGTATCACACGAGTGAAAACCGTCCAAACTGGACACAGCCTGATGGCCTGCAGAGCAGGGGACACAGATCAGGCTCTCTGGGAGCCCAGGCAGCAGGTTCACCACAACTGGGACCAGTCCTGATAAACAACTTTACCCTGTGGCCCACCTGGGGACCCAGAGTAGATCCTGGCTGATCACAGGCAGGAGGCACTTCGTTCAATCACCTCTCTTCTGAGACACAGACTTTGCAGCTCTATCTTAACTTCTTACAGTTCTACTGTTTTCAGCAACCCCCCTTGTACATGCATGTACACAAAGCTTAAAACCCCAGCTCCTACAGCAGCACCACAGGAAAAGGAACTGAATCTGGGTTCCCTATCATGAAACACAGCTTTCGCACCCCGTCTGCAAAAGTTAACTGATCCTCCCTCGTTCACAGTTACTGCAACGCTTCTTCCTCCATTTATGCTTGGAGGAAACCCTTGAAATTTTTTGGTTTGATATCAGAATAAACTCACAAAAGTTTATCTGCAAGCATCTGGCAGCATCTTCAAGCATCATTCACCACCCTCTTCAACTCTGCTTCCAGCAGAACTGAGCAACCATTTCCGAGTGAATTCTCCATTTCATCACTTGCAATCTCTTCCTAGGTATATAACTGTTTTGTCAAGTTTATTTAAAGGTGCAGCTTGCTGTTCTAAGTCATAACTTGCTGTACTGGCTTCGGCTGGGATGGAATTAGTATTGTCCACAGCAACCGGCATAGTGCTATGTTTCAGATTAGCAACCAAAAGAGCGTAGGGAACCCATGGATGTTTCAGCTATTACTGAGCAGAGCTTGCACAGCATCAAGGAACTCTCTGCTTTTCATGCTGCCCCCTCAGCAAGTGAGCTGGGGGTGGGCAAGAGACTGGGAAGGGACATCGCCAGGACAGATTACCAAAGGGATGTTCCATGCCATAGGATACCACCCTCAGCAATAAAATAGGGGGGAGTTTATCCAAAGTAGCAATTGCTCGGGGACTGGCCGGGCTGGTGGTAGGTGATTGCTTTCGCGTCATTATTTTTCTTTCTTTCTTTCTATATCTTTTTTTTTCTCCCTTCACTTATTAAACTGTCTTTATCTCAATCCAGAAGGCTTTTTTCTGGCTTTGCCCTTCCCATTCTCTCCCCCATCCCACTGAGGGCAGGGGGTGGGCAAATGACCAGGTGGGGGGCTTGGCTGCTAGCTAGGGTCAACCTGCCACACTCGCATTCACTGCAATCCATCACCAACTGTGTGATGAGGGGGCTCTGAGCAACCTGATCTAGTTGAAGATGTCCCTGCTCGCTGAAGGGGTGTTGGACTAGATGACCTTTAAAGGTCCCTTCCAACCCAAACTATTCTGTGGTTCTATGATACTGCCTCTGTCTCCTGAGTGGTTGCATTTAGCAGACAAACCTGATTGCAATGGCCAGCTCCAAGAAAAAAATACAATTACATTTCCTGATATACTGAGCACACGAACAAATATCCTAAGGGCATTCACACTAGCAAAATGCAATCACATGGCACTGGCAGAAAGCACAAAGATATACATTAACATGGATCAGCCAACTCAAAAGGTGACACAGGCAGTGCTCCTGAAGCATTTTCTGCAGTATTAAGTACTCCCTGATTTAACAGTCTAAGAGCATTGGAGTTCCTCTGCCTCTTCAGTGTTCAGTGCCTAGAACAGCATCAAAGTCACCACCAACACCACTGATTCTTGGCATTCAAGTATTTGTGCATCAAACCCCAGAAAGCCAAAAGATTGTAGAAAATCATAGAACGTGTAAAGATTGTTGTCTTTGGATTTGTGGATTTCGTAGTTCAAGTTTGTGTCTCGCTGACTGTTTTAAGGGCTTGCAGCAAGCTTTGCGGTTTTTTCTGAAATGGCGATTCCCACACTGCAAGGTAGGAACACTTCGTGTGCTCAGGTTTCCCTGAAGAAGACATTTGTGGGAGTCGGCTATCAAGTGGTCCCAATCTAAACCCATCAGCAAGCATTTACAGAGATTCAGTTTTACAGGTACACTCCAGCATAAGCACTAGACGTGAGCAGCACACGTATACAAGCCAACTACAAAACACTGCACAAACATCCTGAACAGTTCATAGTTCAAATCCTACACTAGTACCAGTCACAAAACAAACAAAAATTCTAATATTCAGACAAAACCTCTTAGAAATAATGTCTATTTGCTTACTGTTTCTGAGCAGGGAAGGAAAGAATGATGAAGTTTGTGAATCACAGAACGTTAGGGGTTGGAAGGGACCTCTGTGGGTCATCGAGTCCAACCCTCCTGCCGAAGCAGGGTCACCCATAGCAGGTTGCACAGGACCACGTCCAGGCGGGTCTTGAATATCTCCAGAGAAGGAGACTCCACCACCTCCCTGGGCAGCCTGTTCCAGGGCTCCGTCACCCTCAGAGGGAAGAAGTTCTTCCTCATGTTCAGATGG
>Ga0065711_1002204_pt1 | contig 35713 bp, 15 predicted proteins | sample Hoacrofraction12_FD_59098 | JGI IMG/M metagenome (GOLD analysis project Ga0065711, IMG submission 59098) | Hoatzin crop microbial communities from Cojedes, Venezuela - Epithelial fraction 12 v2 (version 2) | ecosystem: Host-associated > Birds > Digestive system > Esophagus > Crop | place...
CCTGCCCAGTGAGGCTCACTTCAGCCTCCAATACACTCAGCTCTTGGGACCCCCCTGTCACTCCCGAAATGCAAATGGACTCTGACCCTTTGAAATCTGATGGCATTAAAGTGCACTGTGCACCAGTGTCCACTAGAGCTTTATACTCTTGTGGATCTGACGTGCCAGGCCACCAAATCCACACCAACCAATAAACACGGAATAAACCAAAATCCAGCATGATGGCACATGGTATGGAATACCCTGCTCTGTTTGGCCAGGTGTGGTCAGCCTCCCGGGTTGTGCCCCTTCCTGGATTCTGGTGAAAATTAACCCTGTCCTGGCCGAACCCAGGACACCCTTCCATAAAACTGCAAATATTCTGATTTGGTAGTGATGTTACCAAGCATGCAGCTTGGCTTCTGTAGAAGTTATAATAATTTATTATCGGAAGCCTCTCTCACTTCTTTATACAGTGAAAAAGCAGTATGCTAATATTACATCCTACGTGGTAGAGTTTATATAAGCATTACAGCTTCTCTCTAGTGATATACATTAAAGAATTTACAGGCATTTTAGTGTAATGTTTTGAGATAATTTTTAGAACAATTCTGCCTCCAACCGTGCCAAGCTTTGCACTTCAGAGATGTTAAGCTCCTTCCAAGGCACAGAAAACAGACACCTCTCATGCTGCTTATACTTTGAAGATGACTCTGAAAGTATCAATAGCTGAGGAGTGAAGGAAAGAAACTTCACAAGCTGCCTATTTTTATCCATTTATCAGTTTAGTAGTTAATATTGCTTAATAAATAAATTGGAGCAGGGATAAGGGAACAGTGTAATACCTTTGAAGAAATAGTTACCAGTTAAACCACTTGTTTTCTATTTATTATGTCTCAATTTCACTGGGATAGGTTTTGATATATGTAGAAAATCACATGGAGTTTTATTCCTAACTTCAGAGGGAGTAGGTTTCATCTGCAGGATGGGAAAGGGATCAATAGTACTGGGATTGTCTTCTTCAAGACAAAACAGACTCAAAACCACAGGAAATAACAGTGGTTATGTACAGCGGTTATATCATCTGTAGACTTGGAAGAATTCAGGGTTTCTTTTAATTCAGAAAAAATTTTTAACAATTGCATAAGCAATGTTTGGTTGCAAATTTTATCAATAAATGTAATTTCTGGTCAATTCTAACCTTTTTTCTCTCATAATTTCAAGGACCCAGAGACCTGCTGTTCACACATTGTTCACTATTTACTATTTTAATTTTATTTTAGCTTTCTGATCTGAATTGTAATCAATGCCAGATCTTAAGAAAAAATGAGAATATCAAAGTAAAATACTTGACACCAAAAATCCTTTTTTTCTGTGTACTGACATTGCATAATGCTAGAAGCTCTCCAGCTGATAAGAGAAATCTGCGTTTTGCCATCCAAAATTCAGAAATAAGAATTTTCCACGTCACGGGATCCTTTTGCACTCATCTACTTCTATGCACCTTTCATATCTTGGACCTGCAGTTAGTTTTCCAAGACAACAGGCTCTGCTGTTGAAAGGCTCTGCTTGGCAGTATGCTTCTACTGCTCAGAAGATGCTTATTCTCTTTCTCCTATTCATGGTAAAATCAACCTGGTTCATGACCCAGCTGATCAGCTGTTGGGCAGGGAGTCAAGTGTCTCTCAGCAAAATTTCCAGACTTGTGGCATGAAGGCAGCCAAAAATTAACACTGGCTGATAGATCTTGTTAAAAGCCTGTTCTTAAGCTCAGTTAGACACCAGCCAGGATTTTGTCAAGCTAAAGCAATTAAGAATTCATGGATGAATACTTCAAATGAAGTTCATTTATTCCTCATGCTTTACAATATTTTAATGAGTCAGAGATTAGCTCATAGTCCTTGAAAATCAGTAATTGTGTTAAACTAGGCTGGAACATATACTTTGATTCACGTCTAGCTGGTAACTATGTTTCCATTGGGAATGCACTAATCATGTTGCTGGTATTATGGCAAGTATTGTAAATGAAAAACAAAATTAGTTCTGTAGAATCATAGAAAAGTTGTTGTTTGAATCATTTGGAATTCATTTAAATTTAAACTTTACAGGTAAATTTTAACCACACAATATACTCAGTAGACCATGCATAGGAGTTTTGCCAACTCAAGATATCAGGAATAAAACTGAAAAACTAAAGTATTCAACCAAAGGAAAAAAGGAAAAAAGACCCCAAGCTAAAAGAAAAAAAGCACTCACTGCTAAACATCTGTGAGGCATTAAATTTTCTACTTAAATGCACTTCTGAGCATTTACATTTACTAACCATTCAAACACTAGAAAATTGAGGGTGAATATGTAGAAAGTAAACCTTGAAAGATATTAATTTTTTTTCTGAATAAGAAATGATAGCTTTCCTAGACAAAATAAATAAATTAATCTTTTTCTCTTGAACTGACATTTAGTTATATTACAGAAGGGATGCATTATTGTCTTTTGCTCATCATAAATCTGTAAGTAATTCTGAATATGTCTTCACTAAAATCCAGTTCACAGTTCCGTGGCTGCCTGTACACTAATTCAGAATTTTTTTAAAGTGCTCATTATTGGCTGAGTTGTTCTCACTAACTTCACCAAAATTTGAAAAGTCTCTTTTAAAACTTTCTAGAGAACTTCTTTCAAACTGGGGGTTATGGTATGGAGATTTTATTAAAATTTATTTATAATACAGTCTCTTTTTCAGTTATATTCCCAATTTTATAACTTTTACAGTTAAATCACCTTCAATTATATACCTTCTTCCCAGCCCTCTTCTTGCTAACTGAGTTTGAATTTCTGTATTCCAAAAGAAATGGAATTTGTAAATGAAATGCACAATCAGATTATAAATTACATGCAACGAATACTGAACATTTTGTTACGAATTCCTTCTTGAGAAACTCTTTTTGCATAGTTAATGACACTTCTTTTTTCAGTTTAGATAGCACATGATTTGGAATGAAAACCCCCTACCAAACAGTCCTGAGTGTAAGTAAAATATTTTTTTTTTACATGTGGTGTTTAGAAGCGTCCCACATTTAAGTACGATGATGCAAAAAGCTATTTTAAAATAAACTTGATACTGAGTTCTCCAACAACCAGGAGACATTAAAATTAAGTATGCTTATTCTGAAGTGTTTCCCTCTGTGTATGTCACATGAAAAATCACTTCTAGTTTTTTTACCTCTTTTGGCCAGACCGAGACTTAAGGTCCATTTTTTGGTAGGCTATTCTCATTAGCAGAAGAAACTTTTAAAATTGACTGTTTGTTAGTTGTGTTTAGAAGGACGTAGAATAGAATAGAATAGAATAGAGTAGAATAGAATAGAATAGAATAGAATAGAATAGAATAGAATAGAATAGAATAGAATAGAACTGAATAGAATAGAATAGAATAGAATAGAATAGAATAGAATAGAATAGAATAGAACTGTTTCTCTTGGAAAGGACAATTCTCTAGTCTAACTGCCTGACCACATCAGGGCTGACCAAAAGTTAAAAAGTGTTATTAAGGGCATTGTCCAGATGCCTCTTAAACACTGACAGACTTGGGGCATCAGCCACCTCTCTAGGAAGCCTATTTCAGCATTTGGACACTCTCTTGGTAAAGAAATATTTCCTAATGTCCAGTCTAAACCTCCCCTGGTGCAGCTTGAAAACATTCCCATGCATCCTATCACTGGATACCAGGGAGAAGAGATCATCACTTCCCTCTCCACCTCCCCTCCTCAGAAGGCTGCTGAGGGCAATGAGGTCACCCTTCAGAATCCCTTTCTCTGAACTAGACAAACCCAGAGTTCTCAGTCACTCCTCACAGTACATTCCTTCCAGCCCTTTCACTAGCTTTGTTGCCCTCCTCCAGATGCATTCAAGTACCTAATGACCTATTACGTCCTGCTTCTTTAAGCACATGAAAATCAAAACATCTATGGTATTTCTATAAGCAGAGCTCTAACTCTCAATTTGACCCAAGACATGAATCAAAATCATTGCCCCAGGGAAGCCAGCAATGTTTATTTGATTTTATTGGAACTTTTCTTTGCCAGCTAATTCAAATATGTCTTTGTTTCTCCTTCTGAACAGTGTAATGAAAGATACCCTTAGCTTGAATTTTGAATTTTTTTGCTTTTTTGGTTTGTTTGTGTATTTATTTATTTATTTAAAATTATTATTTTGCTTTGTTAAAGACAATGGTTTCCAAGTACAAACATGCATTTTAAAAACAATGGATGACTGAAGCATAAGATATCTTGAGTATTGCTTATAAAATGCTCTAATGCTATCTGAAAGATGGGGATCTGTCTTTTGACAGTTGAAAAGTGAGGATTTTTATATAATTGAAGAAAACAAGTTTTAAAAATTTCCATTAAACACTAAAACCAGATTATTTATTTCAATAAAAATAATAGTTCAAAGTTGAAATTTATTTACAAGGACCCAGAATAGAAAATGATTATTCTTCAAAGAACTTATGAAGTTGTTTGAAATATCAAATAGCTTTATGCTAAATGTTCTCATATAAATTTAAGTTATTATTATAAATATTATTAAGTTATTAACTTACAATTTCTAGTATCTGGACATAAGCTTATCTAAAACAAGCTCCTCATTATTTTCTGAATGCATGATGCCTTTCAATGAAATGTCCAGAGATCACATCCTAGAAACCATATGTACTGCATTTAATGTGATAAATCTGGGTTTTAGACATACTGTACCTCAGTTACATTTGCTCATAGCAGTTAAGCATATTCAGGTCAAAACCTGCTGTTCTGGAAGCTCTCACTAAAAATCATTATCCAAATAATGACTGCAAGAAAATATATTTAAACAAGATTGATTTCTCTTTTTCTTATTCATTGTCGTCTTGGAGTTTGCAAGTAATTTTTACTTAGCTAGAAAACTAATATCCAAGCTGATAAAATACATATGGAGCCATCCTGAGATGATAAAGATAAGGAGGCTTGAAACTCCTCGAGAAAGTCTGTCTACTGAATATCTCTGCTTTTCTTGGCACAATGGTAGCTGCCCACACACCACTCACGCGGGGCACTGATGTGAGCCGTTACTGACAGAAGGAATATATGCAGCTTCTTGCTCTTACACAATTTTATTTATCAGGTCTTTTTTTCAGTTGATGTAATGATTCTTTGAGGTTGACAGACACTGGCCCTTCTACTTTTAGAGGGAAAGGATAAAAGGCATTAGGTTGTACCTACATTAGCAACTTGCTTCAGAGTATGAGCTTGGTTTTGAAGGCCTGACAGTCTATACTTCACAGAACCACGGAATCACAGAATGGTAGGGGCTGGAAGGAACCTCTGGGGATCATCTAGTCCAACCCCTCTGCCAAAGCAGGTTCACCTAGAGCAGGCTGCATAGGCCTGTGTCCAGGTGGGTTTTGAGTACCTCCGGAGAAGGAGACTCCACAGCCCCCCTGGGCAGCCTGTTCCAGTGATCTGTCACCCTCAAAGTAAAGAAGTTCTTCCTCATGTTCAGATGGAACCTCTTATGCTTCATTTTGTGCCTGTTGCCTCTAGTCCTGTTGCTGGACACCATTGAAAAGAGTCTGGCCCCATCCTCTTAACACAAGCCCTGAAGATATTTACAAACATTTCTAAGATCCCGTCTCAGTCTTCTCTTCTTCAGGCTGAACAAGCCCAGCTCCCTCAGCCTTTCCTCATAGGACAGATGCTCCAGTCCCCTTATCTTTGCAGCCCTCCGCTGGACTCTGATTCATTGAGCATGGGGCTGAGTTCTCAGGCTGGTTTTAATGCAGAACTAGATTCTCTCCATGGGGGTTCTGCTCCAAAAGTGCTTGGCACTATTCATTTCACTGCTCAGAAAAGTCAGAGAGAAGGAACCTTTGGCAGTATCAGGAGTTAATCTCAGTACTGCCTCTGTGTGTGAAAGATGACTGCTTCAAGGTACACAGCGCAGAACTCAGTACAATGACGGCAGAGTCCTTGAAATAATACTTTGGAGGTACACACTTCTTCCTTGAAGAGTACTTGAGAGGTCTTTGGCTGGAAGCATGACTCAGAGAGAGCAGCTCATTCTCCTGCACTAGGGTGCCACGGCTACAAAATATGAGAAACCATGGGAGTACACAGCCCTGTTTCTGCAGAAGACACCTGCAAAGCCATGTCTTACACCCATTCTCTGCAGTGGCCTGCACCTGAAATCCGCTGCACCAGTGCTCCCAACTTCAACCTTCTCAGTATCCTCTTTGCTACACAGTCTCCCACGCACAGGCAGGATCAACCCAACTGTTTAGACACAAACATAGTCAGGAGTACAGTTCTCGTACAGGCATTGCATATACGCAAGCAGCACTCGTATGAGAATGAATACTACAAATGGCCTGATTCTGCTCTGTCTTGCAAGCTGATCAGACTCAGGGCTTGGTAGCAGATTTTATTCGTGGTTCTCTATGGTAGCTGTCTCAAATATACTGTCCAGCCCCTAAATCTCTTGAGCTACTCTCCAGTTAGTTCAACTTGAAGTTTGTTAGTGCCTCACCTGAAAATGAATGTCTCCAGTAACTGGTCCAGAAATCTTGTCCTACTGTCCAGCTAGACTGGCTTGAAGCACCACAAATGGACATACATTCACAGAGTGAGAAGGACAATCACACAGGAAAATAGAGTTTAAGAAGAAAAATAGAACTGACTCTGATGATCAGGTACAGGGCTTGGAGAGAGGGTGAAGAGATCTGTGGAGACTGCAGTAAGACACTGGGCACCTTCTAGGGCTGACAGGAGCTTGGGTGTCTGGAAAGCAGACTGACAAAGACACAGGGTGCTCTGGGGAGATGGTGGGAGCTGCTAAAGTTCTTGCTGGAGGCCTTCTGCCTCTCTAGTGCTGCAAAACTGTGCTCCTAGGTAGTAACTGGTGAGCCAGATGTGAGAGGAAGAAGAAACTCAGCTAGATGATGGGGTTGATTTCCACAACTTCAGGGTCTAATCAGTCACCTCTGCCTCTGCTTTCTGCCTCCCTACCCATTACTAATTTTTCCCCCTCTTGAGCAGCAGCTGCTGCACATGTAGTCTTTGTGAAGCCTGCTTCCCTTTGCCCTCCTCCCTGACAGCTCTTCAATGAGCAACAAGCCAATGTGTTCCACTTACCTCCTCCTCCCCTTTCTCTTGAGTTGAATGGAGCATCTGACATACTCAATTCACTCCTAGATATATATTCATAGTCTTCAATAACCAGGGAATAGAAATTATTCTTGACACAAGAACATCCTTTCAGGTGATCCAAGCGCTCACAGAGGGTGTGGAGGGCTGCACATACAGCTGTTTCAGGAACTGCTAGAAGTGGTCAGTGTGGGCAAAAGGGCTCTCCAGAGCTCTTGCAGTGTTTGTGCAGGAATAATGCATTGAGGTTAAATCTATGTGCAGGGCCTGCCATCTGGCAATGTGCTTTTCATCTCCACCTTTCATGGGGAAAGGGAACGGTTAAAATAGGTGTGGACATTTGTTAATTGATAGCCTTGTGACTCACGAATGCAGCAGTAAGTATGCAGGGATATGTATCTCCCAGGATATCCACAGACATCTTCACATTGAATTGGCCTGTTTCTCGTTAGGAGAAAATGCTGGTGCTCCCAATGGTTCTAACACAGAAACTACCACTATATGACTATATCCTGGTGATCCAGCAAGGCTTGCAGAAAAATGGAGTGGTGGGCTTTGTCGTTTGTGTAGTCAGAGCTGCCCTGGCCTAGTGAGCAGAAGATAGTGTATATGTGTTTGAGTCCGAGTCCCTATAGAGACTAGAAGTTTGGAAGGATTCAGACAAGTTGCCTACATATACTTTTTACAGAAAGAGGCTTTGGAGGATGATGTCAGGGAACTCCAGCACTGGTTTTCCTCACAAGGCATTTGCCACCCCAGTTTGGTAGTCACTGATTGATAGGAGTTGGGGTTTGCAAGGGTTCAGTTGAGTAGCCACTGTCTTAAACACAGGAATGGGCTCCAAGTCAAGTAAAGGCGTATCATCAGCTGGTGTCAGAAGGCCTCTGCCTTTTTCTTCTGGACCCAACATGGGATGTTGACCATCCGATGTCCCAAAGAAAATTCTTTCTCATTAATCTGACATTGTCTCCTGCCCAGAATCTCCAACAGACTAGAACACAACACATGCAGTGATACGGATCCCAGTGGTTTCTATTTAAACAGGGGATTTTGTTCATTGTCTTTCTTTGCTTGACAGATCTACTTATTGAAGTAGTTTAGCTGATACATGAAGTACAACCAATACTCGTACTTAGAATCAGGGAAATAGCTGACACATAAATTAAGTTTAAATGCAGTAATGGCTATAAAGATTTGAATGAGAATCTTGCTATAGAGAAAAAAATGCAGGAGCTGATTCTTGTGGATCTGTTTTAGAGGAATGTGATGCTTTAAAAAAGGTGGCTCTGTTTTCTTTGTGATGGTTTTGCTCCAGCCATTGAGAAATGTGCAGAACCCTTCCCAGCAATATGAAAGAGCTGGAAGAAGTAAAATCCCTTTTCTGCCAAAATAAGAGATTCTGAGCACCTAGCCTATAAATAAAGGATCCTAGTATTGTATCTTGATGTTTGTAGTTGGTGATTCTACATGCAATTCCATCTGCACTAAAATCATGGATAACTAGCAGTGTAGTAGTAAACAAAAAAGAGAAGGGGAGAAAAGCATAGTGTATGTCTTACTGTTGGCAACTAAATTATCTGTACTGTATGTATTATAATTAGAATTTTATGTCCCATCAATAAAATATAATCCTGATTCGCATAATTAGAATAATTAAAAATATTTCATTAATGATAACTGAGGACTTAGCCTGTGAAACATGCAGCAGTTTTTCAATTAAATTTTACCTTTAAAAGTTTGATTCCTTCCATCATTCTTGTTCTGTCTTCCCACAGATCTGAAAAAAACCCCCCAAGCTATTTAAGTCTATAGTGAAGGAAACTAAAATTCATGAATGCCTTTTATCTAAGCTGGGTTAACAATACAGTGTTTCTGTGTTTTAATAATGGATTGAACTGCTTGTATTTAATCCTAGTGTGTGAGGCACCAAGATTCCAGTTCTGTTTTAAAATGCAGAAACAGTGTTTTTTCTGACGTAAAAAAGCTTTCTTTCCTTCTCCTATTGAGCCATCTTGTGGTTAATAACTGTAATGTTCTCTTGTATACACACCTAACGTGATGGGAAATTTGGCTGCCCAGTGTTACCCAACAGTTACATTAATAAGAGTTGCTATCCTATATTCCTGGATGTTAACAGAATAGGTTTCTTGGATGGTAAAAAAGACATATGACAGTATGATACGGATGAATACAAAATAAATTATAAATCAAAGGAAGGAAATTATTATGCTTTAAATTAAAATAGGTAATTATCAGAACCTCAGTATCAATACAAAGGCTATTGTAGTACATTGTAAATGAGGCCACACATTTTTTGCATAAAGAAAATACACTTTAATAAAATTGTATTTTTCCAGGCATGAGAACTAAAGCTGGAATGTCTTAAACATGTGTGGACTCTCATAAGCAGAGTTTGGGAAACAGATTATAATGTAAATATTAGTTCCTTTTTCATGTGCTTTAGTTATTACAGCCGTAGTGGTGCAAAGTTCTACTATTTTCTAGGTAGACTTTCCTATTACGTAGAGTAAGATAATGTTCAGCTTTGTGATATGGAGCCATTAAGATGTAAACAATGAAGGAGATTTCTTTCTTGCACAACAAGGAAACCTGCTATATTATGCAGATCACACAAAAGGGAAAATGACAAATGATTGCAACTGTATTATATTATTTATAAGGTTTCAGTAAGGGAACCTTCTGGCAAACAGTAAAAATGCTGAAAATTTTCCATTAAAAGATAGGGAGATCATGCTGCTCAACATCTTAGAGCAAAAGTGAGTAATTCAGTCATTAGCCAGCATTGAACAAGTCTTGTTCGTTGTACTGGTGACTCTTTAATGGCTAAGCTTCATTTTCTCCATCTGTACAGTGTAACTCCATGCATTGTGAAGCAGTTCTTTTACAGATTTTGTAGGCTTTCAACATTTGAAACCCATGTGATATCTAGCATAAAATGGATTGGTGGCATTCCTCTGAGTGGAAGAACAGAGCAGTGAATAGGTTCTCTGGAGCTCTCTGGAACAGCTGAAATTAAAGAGAGAAGTTTAAAACATTTCACCCTATATTCCCAACTAGGGGACTTAGCTGAAAGGCAGATCACCATGAGGTAATGCTAGTACTGACAGCAGCTTGTTCAGAGTCCTTGCTGAATTATGGTTTCTTGCTTAATTTTGCCAAAGGATGCTGACTAAACAGCAATCAAAGACATTCAACATCCAACATAAAAATCTAATACGTTAGATTTATGCTTTTCAGCAGAAAGTAGGAAAAAAAAAGGAAAGATGAAAACATAAGAAAATTTGTGCCTTACAGAAGAACAAATCTTACTGGTCAAACAGGTCCCCGCTAAGGGACAAATATTCTGGAAGAGGTGACTCAAAGGAATATTACTGATACACCAAGTGTTCATCTTGACAAATTAGTAAGAATTTGCTGAGAAGAGGAAGTTGCTGAATTCAGACTCTATTTTATGAAGGCTGAAAGTGTACTGACAATAAATATGGTAGGGAATCTGTAATACTACTAGAAAAGAGGCCTGATGCTATAATCAGAATTAAAGGCCAGTAAATCAACACAAGCCAAGTCACTGGTGTGTGTATGTGTGTTCATGTACATGTTTCTGTGTGTGTGTTTGATTACTTAAGCACTAGCAGAATGTTTGTGACACCAACAAAAAGGACAACAGCAACACAATTGCACCTGAGAATATCTTCATAGAAGTAGTATTTCATTTTTACAGTGGCTACTGGACCAAGTCACTCTGAAAAGCAAAAGAGAGGTTTACTAGTGGAAGCTAATGACTGTGGCAGAACATTTCTAATGGTATTGCTAATACCGTAAGGAAAGTTGCAAGAATAGGAGAGTAATTTGGTAGAACTATGCTTTTTAAATGGCTCACACATCTCCTGTAAATGAGTATATGGATGAAATGTAGGACAACTAAATACACTTTTAAAAGAGACAATTTCTATTATCCTCAGAGACAGAGCGGCAATGATTGGATTAAAAAGACCTAAGTGCTTTAGCGTCCTGAGAAGCATACAATTTTGTGTGGACAGAGAACCAACGCTACTGAAGAGGGGTTAGGTGACATCTTCCAAGAAACTCACACTGAGATATTTGCTTAGCTCAGGCTAAACAACGCAAACGAAACAAAGTGAACAAGAGACATCATTTAATTTGTCAAGGTGCAAACGAGTGTGTTCATTTACCACAATTTACCAAGCAACAGCAACAGCTGAGAATTTAGGTAAAACAGAATAATTGTGTAAATGAAGAGAGAAGGTCTGGGGAGAGAAGATAAGAGTACTACACTTGAAAGCTGGCAAGGCCGTAGCAGTTAGAACAGATTTCTACATTTATGAGAGCAATCAGTAAAGAAGCCTGTAAACTACAGAAAAAGTGGGCAGAAGGGAACTTGGGTATTTCAGATTTGCTATGTCAGTATTACAGTCCTCCTTACAGTGTGCTGAGGCACCGTAAGGTCAGCACTAATTTAGCAGGAGCATTGCCATCTATGTTATTATCACGTATTCTTTCCTGAGGTTCTCTTATATTTTAGTAACCCAGTTTCGAACAGGAGTACGTCTTTTTAAAGTGCCATAGCTCAGGAGAGTAGCTGAGAGTACAAGTAGGAACATTAGGTAGACCCACATACTTAAATACTGTACAACCAGTTTGTAAGATGAATGCCGACTGCAGTATTTAGAAGGACTGTTTCTCAGAAAATATATCAGCTCGAAAGTTACCATTCCACAGTCACAAGGGGACTGGAATTTTATTGAAAACACATTACTGGGCTCCCACCTGATTTCCCATTTGAAAAACAAATCAACCAACAAACAACAAAATCAAAAACCCCAAACAACTGGATAACTCTAGAACAGGCGTAAACATAGATCAGATACGAAGACTAGGTAGGAAAATGCATGTAGCAATTACATGAGCTAAAGTAATTTGCTATCAATTTCATGCGAATACGTGCATTTTTGCAAGTCCATTGCTTTGGAGATCTTTGCCAGAAAATCAGCAGAAGCCCATTCATGCAGTTAAGCCAAATAGCTTGTCACTACATCTGGGCACCCAATGGCTTAATCTTTTACAGTTTGTGTTTCTGTAGCGTGCTTTATAGGTGTAGACAGCAAGTGTAGTAATTAATTTAAAAAAAAAATTTTTGGAAATGGGAATGACTTACAGCTTGCTTCTGCGATACAAAAGCGTTTATAAAACAGAATCTAAGAAAGTGTTCAAATGTGACATTGCATGACTGGTTTTGATATACATATATTTGCATACAGCTGAAATAGTCCATGTGCTAATGGACAATTAGTTGCCTTCTCTTGTGTTAGGAAAATACACAAACACTCTGCCATTACTTCCTAGTTATTTGTATTTCACAGTTTAAAATAATATGCTAAAAATGAGGGTGAAGGACAGGAAGACTCAGAAAGGGAGAAAAATTGAAAAAACCTCACTTAACAAATCCACAGTTCTCCAGATCATACCTGACAAGAGGCATGACACTTCTGACACTAGTGAAATGACCAGAGAGCAAAGACACAGATGGTGCAGAACACATTTCCTTAAAATTACCTCATAAAACATATGAAGAAAATCCTCACTTCATGAAAATTTATAGAACATTTTACTAATATTTTACTGCAGATATAAAACTAATTCAGTATAAATTAAATTGACTAGAAAGAAAGAACAGTAAAATCTATGGAATTTAAGATCAATATAGTAATAAAAAAACAGCGTTAGCCAGAGAATTATGGTTTTCTATCTGAACATTTCTGTAGCTGGGCAGAAAATGTTTTTGTTTCATTATTACCTAAATGATAGAGTGTAGTAATCGATTCGGTAATGGATGGAGTAGTTTTATTACTTTTAGAATCAAGGATGCTCCGGGGGTGACAGGCCCGGGCAGCAGGTGGGCGGGTGGAACTTCCTGCAGGGGGCAAGCGCCGGCCGCTTCATCGCCGGCGAGACTGGGCCGACATGCTCCCACTGACGCGTGTCTTGCGCTCCCGGGTCGTTTTACTCCTTTTTCTCCGATAGTTACCACGACTTCGCTAAGCAGTTGTTTATCGCAGTAGTCCTGAGCCAATTCAAAATAGCTGGGTAACATCCAAAAGAAATGCAAAATGCGAACCTTACTAAATCTTAAACGAGACTCCAAAAAAGATGCGGTAGTGAATCACAAATAAACAGAAAACCAAAAAATACAGAAACCCTCTTTACCCCAAGCCCCAAGAATGTGTATATAGTTTCCTTGGTTTTTTTTCACTTAGAATTGTGAAGTTTCTAGTGTTCCCTTCTAGAAAGACAAGTCCAAAAACACTACAAGAAAGCTTTTACAACACTATAAAACTCAAGAAATTTGCAGCTTAATTTACATCCCCATGAAGACAAAAAACCATCCCAAGTTCCCAAAGCAGTTTTGGATGGAAGCTCAGTAAATTCAGAATTTTTGACCTCTTAAATACATAGTGAAATATCTATCATTTTGTTCATTGGTACAACACATATTTTACAAATGGAATGATAATGAACTAAATTGTGAAGCGTATTCAATGGGATAACTGAAATTAAAAAATTTTCATTCCATAGTTTCTCACTGTGTCTCAGCAGACACTACATATTTATGACCCTTCCTCAAGATTCACCAAATCTGAAGCCTAAAAATTATTGAAGATATCGTTGTTGATATTAGTAGTCTAGATTTGTCACTAAGAAGTGTTTAATAGAACATCTCAGCGTTCACCAGTCATGCTGGGTAAACAGATATTTCCACTTAAGCAGAGTCCAAAGTGGCCGAGCATTCCCATGTTACCTTGTAAAATTCTCATTGGAAGCCTCACCAGAAAAGTACAAACTGTGAGTATCAGAGTTTTATTCTGTATCAGAGAACACACATGGGATTTTATATTTACACTGTACAAACCTCAATTTTGCAGAAGTGGGCTAGGATTCTCATGAGAATACACTCTTACAAGATTTCTAGCACACCTGGCTTTTTTAGTAAAAATTCAATTAATTTTTTTTTAAAAAAAACCAACCTCAAAACACAAACTCCAAGCATTTCTTGTGGGACTTGACTAAATCAAGAATTAAAGAGTCTCAGAAAACAGAAAAGCTGCTAAAGTTTACCACCATTTTTGGTAATGAAAAGGTTTTAATCTAAGTTTAGGAGAGACAGAATTATGGAAACACAACCTGGGATGTGCATAATCACTTCCTCCAAGAAAGTACATGGAGATTCATAGCACAGTTTCTGCCTTTTAGTTAGCATTAGTCATCCTCTTAGTCATCCTTTCTTCTCTTATTAATGTAGAAAATGATGAGTCCTAGAACTATTTGAGAGTTGTATGTATTTCATCATCCTTCTGGTCTCTAGTGAGAGAGACAGCAGCCGAAGCTCTCACATCTTTTTTTTTTTGGATGAGAGGAAAGGGAACTAATACCTCAGAGTAGCTGCAGCGTTTTCTACAATGTTGAGCTTTAAGATCCTGCAGCATTTGACTGGGCTAGCAGAACTGAAGCCACTATAACACCTCACAGCTTCATGCTGTGAGGGGGCTCGTAGAAAAGCAGCACCACTTCTCTTTCCTTGAGCATAAACTGTGAATTTCCATGGAGGATGCCACCACCCAGGTGAAAAATACACCAAACCAAACCTTCCTTCTAGTGCAGATGGAACCGATAAACATGTCATCAAATGGGAATGCATAAGGAGTATTCTGAAGTTTCTCACATGCATACGGAGTATTCTGAAATTTCTCACGTATTGACTAGGTTAGTCTTCTGTCATCAAATGTTTCCCTGTAAAACCTGTTCCATCTATTCTACAAGGTAATTAAACATAAATGCAGAGCATGTAGCTAAGAACATTTGTTTTTAGTGTCTGTTGCCAGCTTATTCTTTCAAGATTTCTTCTTTTTTCTCTCTTTCTTTAACCTGTTTTAGAGTTTTAACTTTGCTGCAAAGTACTTAAAAAAACCCCACACCCAACTAGTTTTCGTATTTGAAGAAGAATGTTCTTCTATCATATAAAAGTGTTCAAACAACCAGGGAGATTCATGCATTTTACACTAACACTGACAACATTACTTAAGTCTGTTCATAATATTTTAAAATATTTTAATTAGCATAGGATATAATTCATTTTAACATAGAACTCCCACACATACACTAAGATCATCATATGCTTGCCTGTGAGATCAAGTGCAAGACCAAGTCAATGCAGCAGTGAAATATTTCAAAGCCCCCCAAACTTCAAATCTTTCACTATTTCAAGGTTCAGAAATGACCCATTTTATTATTAACTGAACATATTCTAGAAATCAATGTTCTGCTCACATGTACACACACATACACACAAAATGACCCAGTTTTCTTAGTAAGTGCACAAAGGAGTAATTGCTTTCCTTCTTCAGGAAATGCTGAAAAAATGAAAAAATAAATATGTGCAAAAAGTAGTATCAGTTGGATTTAGTCAGCAGTCTTTGTCTCAGGCTCACTCAGGTGGGAATTCACTTTAAAGTGGACCTGATAGTGCTCTGATTGGCTGCTTGCAGAACTAGTAAGTGAAGACAATAAGTAAAGAATGATTAATAAAATAGAATCTTCAAGATTTTGTCTTTTTTTCCCAAGAAAAGGGAAAAAAATTCTTGCAATAATTGCATAAACAAGTTCATCTAATGATTATGGAAGATATTTTTTGTGCCAGAGGTAGGAAAATAACTGTGTTCAGTACAGTTCAGTTCAGTACAAGGAGGATATTGAGGTGCTGGAACATGTCCAGAGAAGAGCAACAAAGCTGATGAGGGGTCTAGAGAACAAGTCTTATGAGGAGCAGCTGCAGGAACTGGGATTGTTTAGCTTGGAGAAGAGGACACTGAGGGGAGACCTTATCGCTCTCTACAACTACCTGAAAGAAAACTGTAGTAAGGTGGGTGTTGGTCTCTTCTCCCAAGTAACTAGCAACAGGAAGGGAGGAAATGGTCTCAAGTTGCATCGGGGAGGTTCAGATTGGATATTAGGAAACATTTCTTTGCTGGGAGAGTTGTAAAGAATTGGAACAGGCTGCCCAGGGAAGTGGTTGAGTCACCATCCCTGAAGGTGTTCAAAAAACATGTAGATATGGTACTTCAGGACATGGTTTAGAAGGCATGGTGGTGATAGGTTGGCAGTTGGACTTGATGATCTTAGAGGTCTTTTCCAACCTTAATGATTCCATGATTCTATGATTCTATGATACATGTTTTCAAACATACCCTGTTTTGGAGTGAAAGCTGAAAATCTTCACCTCTTCTCTACATGAGAAACAAGTCCCAGAAAACCTGCCACACAGAATTCCATTATCAGCCTCTGCCATTTCGTCCCACCAGAGCCCGTACACTGCACTTTAGGTAGCTAGATGTTTATCAGACAGAAAGAGATTGTAATGTCTCCAGAAACAACTGATTGAAGCACTTCAGAAAAAGTTTCAATCAAGCAGCGAGAGATTTAGAAACAAGTGCCACCATTTACATAAGTGATCCATCCATGGGGCTCCTATATAAAACTTGTTCGTAAACCACCCAGCCCTGAAACATCTCACCTTGGCTGTGTCTGCAGCAACATGAAATCTAGCTGTTACACCCTGATCTCTCCTACTACATCCACTGGTGTCTGTGAGGTTTGATCTAGCATCCAAGTAGAAACAGTAAGGGTGAGATCCCTGTCAGGGCCCAGGTGCCAACTAGCTTAGTCTTAGCAGCTGGCTTTAGCAACTTTAGCAGCAGAAACACAGGCAGCTTTAAGTTTAGGACAAGAGATAAGCACAGGTTTTGGAGATCTGTGTTTAACCAGTGGTGACTGAGGAAATCCAATGTAGTACTGAGATCTGGAAGTCCCTGGGTGGCTCTAACCACAACTGATCGTCTGGCATTAGCAAAATTTGTGCTGAGAAGACCAAGAATTATTCTTCTAAACATATACAATTCAGCTAGTTACAGTAATGAATGAAATGACTCCTTTAAATAATGTTAGAACCCTAATTCACAGCATTGCTAAAATGCAGTTGGTTCCCCACATATCTGGCACGCATGTCATAGCACAGTATGCAGATTGAGATACCCTGTTTTGCTATTCTACCCAGATTTTCTTTCTTTCCACTTCCTTCTGGCTTCTACCGCCACATCCGAATAGCCTTTCAACCAATAATCTAATGCCAGCCTTTCTCCCAAGGTGAGCACCTCTCACTTCCAAAAAGTAACAGAAGGTCTATAAGCAAGCTAATGTGGAACTGATTTGAGCTTTAGCCTCAAAGCTAAAAATTTACATTAAAACCTTAAATTCAGCACTTTCTTTTGCCTGATCTCAGCTGGTAGTGATGGTTTTCTTAGGATCTTGCACTGCTTGGGATGCCTATATCTTGCCATCAGACCAGGTTTATTAAATCAAACTACATTTATTCATTTATAATTCTATCCTTTCAACCTTCAGAAAACATTTCTCCCAGGCTTTCCTTTGATATCTATCAAAAGGTGTGGTCTATTCCACTTAAAAAATGGAACAGTGAAATGGATGGTAAGAGCAGGAAGACATAACCATTGTCACTCTATTTTATGATGAGGGCAGACCTTTCTGGTTATTAAGTCAGAGCAAAAGAATAGCAGTTAGATAGTTTAAATTAAAAAAAAAATCTACTTGAATGAATTCCAATGAAGATAAGAGAAGTAAAAATGATATATTCCATTATAAATCTTGTAATAAGTTAAAATTGATTAGTGTTTGAAGACTGATGGATCACTACAAAGCGTTACGATTATAAAGAAAAGTGCAATTTTTGATACCATGCAAATGCTTCGATATCTCTAATTTTCCCCTCTTTTACAATATTCACAGCAGAAATAAAGAGATATCTGTCATTCATGAGAAATTAATCTAGTTCTGAAAATGATATTGTTAGTCATGTCAAGTTTTAATAGAAATAGTGAAATAAAGATTTGAAAATAGGTGGAACCAGGATCCAAAGAAATGGTTCAGACATGCAAGCACAGGAGGCCTCTGTCTGCTTAGAATCTCCATTACAGTAGGTCAGGCAAAGGGAATTCAGCTGCAAACACGGAGCTTAATATGAACATATTCATATGGGAAAGGAAGCCCGTATAGGTAAAGCACAATTCAGCCATGAGCTCCAGAGCAGACTATTTAGTCTCCTTACATTTTTTTACTAGCTGGCATATAAGAATTTACAGGGCAGTAGTTGGAAACTGGGCCATGGAAAAGATGTACTGGCTTTAAAGTATAAGGCAGAGCCTCAGAAAACATGTGTGATCTGAAGTTATATTTTACCAAACACTGAATAAAAAGTTACGTTAGAATAATACAATTTAAAATCCAATTTTGAACTCAAGGCAATTCCATTTAGAACATTCTTTCTCTGATTATGATGTTTTAATAAAGCCAGCACAATTTAGGATGATATTTGAACTATTTCATTAGAATACAAAGTCACAAATGTGGCTAACTTCTTTCTACTTTTCATTTTCCCAAAGAAAGAAATTTCAAAAGAACTAAATTATCTTTGCTGTGTTGAATTTTCACATTGCAGCAAATCCTAGTATCTTTTCTAGGCGTCTATCTGGTTTCAGGTAGGTACAGAGATAGTCAAATACATTGACAGATAGACAGACAGACATACAGGTAGACAGATACGGATGGGTCTCTGACACACAGTGTGATGAAAGTGAACATGACAAGTACTCACGAGAACCAAAATGTAACAGGGTAATGCATTATACCTGTTGAAAACATGTAAGGATGTGTGGTGACAAGATGCTAAGGTCACTGCCTCTTACAAGAACACCTTCCCCCATGCAGACTTCAACTAGAGTTTTCCCTTGTCTGACAATGTATTTAAGAATGGGTGCTGGAAAAATCATTGATTTTATTTAAATTTAAGTTTCCTGGCAGGAAATAAACAAATTAATTTAAGAAGAAAAGTAAATTACCAGTGATTTCTGACTGCTGTAAAGGTCTCTGTAACAAATGTGAAGTTGTCAGATTTCCAAGGGAGCTGCAATAATGTGGAGAGGGACAGAGAAAATATCCGGCTGAACTGTCAACAGTTACCTTTGATAACTCTCTTTTAGGTGGAATCTGACACAAATGGGAGACTGCATGTTCCAGATAAGGCAATGAAGGGTGGGTGCACTGTACTTTTACAGTTTGAAAAAGAGGTCAGAGCATATCAAATGAGGTGGATAGAGTGAAGAGATGTTTCTGGAATTTTCCTGTTGTACATTTCATTCAGGCAACAGAAGAGAATACATTAAAAATTCAAACTTAAGAAAAATAAACCCCTAACAGATACATTGCAGTCTTGATCTGTGAAACTACTCCTGTTAATTGAAGAAGGTGGTTAAGTGTTACTCCAAGCTTTCCTCCACAATATTCATTAGCATTTTTCCTTTCTGATTCCTTATTTACTGTTTACCTTCCAGCTTCACTGACCTCAGCAGGCTGATTCTGAAGATCTAGCAGAATTAAAGAGGAGGAGAAAGTGAAACTTATTTACCTTGAAAGCACCATTACATCTTTGTCAGGTAATGGCTGTAAATTACTTGGCAATTAATATGTGACACTGACAAATGAAGGGAGCGTCCAGGGACTTTCCAGTCTTCTGTGGATGCACAGTGGAGTTTTATGTATCTGCCCCTTTTGTATGCCTGCCTCAACATTCCAGGCAAATCTGAAGAACAGAAAAGCGGATAGGAACCTCAAGAACAGTGCTCCATCGACAGTCACTCAGCTCATTTCTTCTCCTCCAGTCCACTCAGTAGGTGGTAGTACAGGGATTCTGCCCATAAGACCTGCAAAACCAAACCATAGTAACCCCAGAAAAACACAGCATCTGTGGAGTTCTCTTTCTACAACCTGAATATCCTGTTAAAAAAATTCATTGTGTGCTTTCATACACTGGTGTCTAAATCCACATGAAACTCCCAAGGAGTGTTTTTCAGAGTTCCTGCCCATGTGATATGACAATATCACAATGAAAATGCTATTAGACTTGTGGTGGTGATTCGGGAGAAAGTTTTCTTGCTTGCAATTTATTTTCCGTGTCTTATGTCTCTGCGTTGTGCTGTAAAACACTAAGTCTCTTATTCAAACACCTCATTAATTTTCATTGGCACCTATTGGCACTGAAATAAATTCTAGTAGTATTAAACAATAAACGTGGAGTGAAAAGTGATATTCAGAAGATTCTCACTTTTTTTGGGGAGGGAACAAAGAAGTGGGTACCAGGCTCTTCTCAGTGGTGCCCAGTCACAATACCAGAGGCAATGGGCAGAAATTAAAACACGTGAAACTTCATCTGAATGTAAGGAAAACTTTTTTTACCATGAGGATGATCAGATGGTGGAACAGGTTGCTCAGAGAAGTTTTGCAGTCTCTGTCTTTGGAGCTACTCAAAATCTGTCTGAACACAGTCCTGGGCAACCTTCTTTAGGTGTCCCTGCTTGAGCAGGGGGTTGAACCAAATGATTTTGAGAAGTGTCTACTAACCTCAATGTTCCTGTGATTCCATGATGAAGACACAACCCCAAAACAAGCTGCAGAAACTGAAGTACTTTCCCATCATGGCAAATGTTTCCCTTGTCTCTGTAAGTACAGAAAACTGAAAACTTGTATGCTTGTGCAACACGGTGATGAGCGACACGAGTCTCTTTGCTATCCTACTCCACGATGAAAAAGGAGACATCACAAGGACATCACCATAATTAATACAGGTAAAACTGGTGTTGTACAGCTTGACTGGGGAGACAGGAAAAGGGAATTTCAACAGTCATCTAGTGGATTCTCATGGACTCTACAGTATTGTATCTGCATTCCTAAGCAGAAAGGAGGCCTAGCAAAGGTGTTTTTTTTTGCAGAGGGAAAAAAGGTACTATCCTTTACTTGTAGTAGGCATGTGAAAAATACCAGAAAGGTCTCTGGGCTTTCTATAGTGGATGACCCAGTGACACTGACCCATCATCATCTGTACAGGTTAATTATTTTCCTCTCTCTGGCACAACTTCAGTCTATGCCATGTAAAACTTTCTCAGAGACAGCCTAAGTGTGGTTTGAGGAGAACTTCAGCCGTGAAAGTCTTCCCATCTGTGAGAGTGGACACAGGTTATGCTGCACTGCTTGCTCTTCACAGACAGAGAACTGGTCTAAGATCTGTCAAGTTAGAAGACATAGAATTAAATCACAGTAGCAGCTTGATGATGGATGCTTCATACCTACACAGGAAGGTTTTTCCCTGTTAGTAGTGTATGGGTCTTTCCAAAGTCTAAACCCTAAGGCTCTGGCTCAATGGCAGAATAAACCACTGCAGAAGTTTAAGACACTAGTAGCCAAAACTTGTAATATTAACTGTCTGCCTGTGGTTACCATTCCTCTGGCAGACTTCATGAAGCACAGTGTGCGCTGGTACTCCAATTAGTTCGGCGTGTATCTATCTTAGCATGTTTCCCCTTTTCCCACTTACTGCTAAACTAATGCACTAACCTTCAGACTGAAATGACTAGCACATGCATTTTTCCCGTCAGCTCTGCTACAGAGATGCTTGCTTCCAGCAGGTATCTTAAACTGACACAGCAAGATCAGCCAGAACTCACTTGCCAGGGATTTGTTTCTTTCAAAGGCAGTGAGAATCAAATGGACCTTGGAAAATGCCATGCAATACCCTGTGGAATTTCTAGTGATCTGTGTTGTAAAAGCTACAGTTTATCCCAAAGTGAAGATGAAGACATTTGTTCTAAATGTCTCATTGTACACACAGACTCCATATTTTACACATGGTCTATTGTGCTGCCATCGATCCCATGAAAACATGGTGGAATAACATATGAGTCTAGCCAATGACATGATCGTGGGGAAGGAGAGTCATGAATTTTGAAAATAAGTCTCTGTTACAGATGGCTAATACTTCGCTATACACCAGTTGGAAAAATATCAACAATTTTTCAGGATCTTTTGCAGATGAGGAAGGCAATTAATTCTCAGCAGAAAGTGATTTTGACAGATGCTATAATACGCAGGTAGCATTAAAGGTTGGTGAATAATTTAAATGGCAATCTAGACAATCTATACTTTTGAAAATAGAAAATTTATATCGAGAAAAGTACAGCTTATTTCATTTTTCATCATGTATCTTTGAAAATAACAGTAATAGTCCTAACATGACCTTAGCAGGAATAAAAAATTGTTTATGGGAAAAATTTTAATTCACTCATTAATTCTGAAGCCTTACTGTAATATATTGAATTACATAACAGACATCAGTTCAGTCTTGCATGGTTTACTTTCTTGAAGTGTGATGTAATCTATCTTTTTAAGTGTTTTTGAACATGAAAGAGAAAGTTCTTAGAAGTGTAAGAATTTTATACTGGAACAGATCAAGAGTGTCTCTACTCCAGGGGTCTACTTTGAACAAATGCCACCCAGAGACTTCAATGGGAACATTAACCTTTACATAATGCACAGAATTGTCCAATTCTATACCATGAAAATGAATTTTTTCTTCATTCTAAATAGCGATCACTTTATTTTCCAAGGTACTAGGGTTGATTGATGTTTCGTGCTGTTTGGCCTTACTTGAAGTTTAATTGAAGAGAGAAGACCCATTTTTCCCTATTAATGCTGTTTATATTCTCATCTTAATTACTCCAGCATCATTCTGGAGTAACTCCTTCATGATGAATGCATTGCTCCGCCTTTCAATTGATGTAAATGAATCTTAAGTCAAGGGTCCTGGTTTGAAACTTTCATCAAGAGTAATACACCTGCAGATTAAAGGCAAAATTATATGGAAGTTAATTCCAACACCAGTGGAAGTTACATTTAATGCTTTATTTAGACAGCAACTTTGATCTAAATCACAACGAAATGATAAATGGGGAGCATACAGAGAGACAGAAGCAGTAGGAAGTAGGAACAAGCTATAAAATGCTTGCATAGAAAAGAAGCAAAGAAGAACCATCAGGTGGTCATTAAACCCTGTGCTGAAGTGGTGCTAAAACAAGGGAGAGAGAAAGATTTAAAATAAACGTGCAGGATGAAGTTAGAGGAATCTCCTGGAAAACGTCCTCCTTGGGAAAAGATCCCTTTGTGAAGAGCTGCACTACTCAGAGTACAACAAACAAGAATATTCATTAAAGAATTTCATTTATTCTGCACTGCTTTTGGTTAGTAAAAGGCAAGTCTCATATTGCCAGAGGTAAATAATTGTCTTGTTCTGAAGGAAAATTTGTAAACTGGATGTCTGCATCTTAAACACTATGTTTGCGTGAAGACATGAGCATTAAACACTGACAAGGCAAGAAAAATACTGAATTTCTTAGAATACTAGAGCAAGAGAATCTGCCATTCTCCATTACCATACCTGCAAGCTATCAGCTGCAAGTATCGGCGAGAAGTTGTCAATCAACTCTATTGCAAGGATGAAAGAGTAGATGGTACAGTTTAATTTTATTATGGAAATTGATTTGCATCTTTTATACGTCTTGATTGAAAACTTTCCAGGTAATGGCATTGAAGAATACTCATAAAACTGCCATGACTGTGGTAATAACTATTATTATGATGGAATTTAATAATAAAAAAACCTGCCTGCAAGATGGGCAATATGAATAATTCATGTACAGTGTTGCTTAGAATGTGATAGAGAGAAAAAGACTTGTAGGAAAATTCTTAATGTATCCAGACAGGGATGATAATTGGTTTTTGCGACTAAATGAGTACTTCATGTACAAGACAACACTAATAAGGCAGGAGAAGATATTTACACATTGGGGAGACAATTTCATTTATCTGGTTACAGGAGGATAAGTGGAATAAATGGTTTTCCTTAAAAGAATTGACAGAAAATGCATATCCTGATAATAATTAGTTTTGTTTACAACTAGACAACAACAGAATAGGAGACACAATAGAATCGTTCCAATATGTAATAACATATGCAGCATGTGCTTATTTATGCAGGCTTTACCCGTGCTATTAATCAAATACCTGCAAACACTGACCAGATCTCTTTCAGTGCTTTCCTTTAGTTGCAGGCATCAACAGGAGTTTGGCATATGGAGAATTGTTTCACAGTTGCACTTTAATTTTATTTGATTTCTTTTAAGTATACAGCATTGGATGAGCTTGTGCTTCCTGTTTTTATTGCCTACCACCTGGTGGTAAAAGCATTCAATAGCATAAAAAGGGACAGGTGACCAAGTATTTTAGTGGCAGGGTCTGAAGTTACAGTGAGTAAGAGTTCATCAAGGATGTCAGCTTCAGGAACAGAAAGCTATGCATGAACTCATCTCTCTACTCATGGTCAAAGGCACTGATTAGGATTGATAGTTGTCACCTCACTCGTAGAGATGACAAGTAGAATTTCTTATACTTGAATGTCTGTGATGTCTCTCTAGAGCAAAAGAAGGTTGAGAATAAGCTAAATTCACAAGTAGAAGTCTACACCCTCCAATATGAGCAGCTAGAGGTGGGTCATTATTTTCTCTTTGCCTGGGTTTCTTCAGTACTGAACACACATCAGGATGACCTACAAACCAAACCAAACCAAACCAAACCAAACCAAACCAAACCAAACCAAACCAAACCAAACCAAACCAAACCAAACCAAACCACAACAAAACAAAACAAAACTTCTTATAAAAATGAACAGAAAATTTGTATGTGTGAGAAAATACGTCTGTGCCAAGAATATTTTGACTTTTGTCAATATAACCTTTTGATAATAATTTGATTTTTTTCTCCTTGGTGTTCAGAAGTAGGAGCTTCAGCATTCGACTGTCAAATAACTGTCCCATTCCTTGTTCTGCTTTCTAATTCTAATCATGGCTAGGCAGAGTATGAAAATACAGAAAGCTATGAGTACTTGTACGTAGCAGTGTGGAAGGGGACATACTTCTGTTTGGAGTACACCACCTTCTCAAATTATTGAAAATAAATAAAACCAAATTTCCCCCCTCCAAAAGGCATAAGAAAAGCTGTTTGCAGTAATATGCCAAAATCAGTTAGGTAGCCTAAAAAAACTTGGGAATTGGATTTAATCAAAATCCATTTTAATACATTGCATTTTGCCCATTTCTACTGGAACCTGAGACCAATATACTTCATTCTGGCTTGCCACCTGGGTGTCTGATTAACATTGATAAAACAAAATGACAATAAAGAAGGCTTTGAAAGCCACCGCGGAGAACTATCAGAAAACATAACAAAACAAAACAACACAAAACAAAACTGTATTCTTTTGTTATGACTACGGCCTGTGCCTCTGTGTGTGTATTTATGATGGATTACTTGCTATGGAGATTAGTTCTAAAGGGAGTTACACTTCAGAAGCTACACAATAATCCAGTTAAGAGACATCTCAACAAGTACCAAAATATAGTAGCCTGGTTAACATCACTATGGTTGCTTTGCCAAAATCGAGATCTGGAAATTATATAGCCCCAGAACCTCTTCATCCGTCAAAAAATTCTGCCCCATGAGGTAGTTTCCAGCATGAGTCAGAAAAAGAGTCAGATCTTGAAAACTACAAATCGGTTCCTAAGAAACCCAGAGGGGCTGAAGGGAATATAGTCCAGAGCCCAGGGGAGAGATCAAAACATGTAACTTACATCTGCAGACATCCACTGACGTTTACCTGGCTCTCAAGGGCGGGCTGTGGGCTGGATAGCTTCAAGGAGAGATGGCACCACAGGACTGGTTAGGAGTGACAGTCACTGCAGTTACCAAGCACACAGCAGACTGTCACGTTAGCAATCCAGGATAAAGTATTCCAAAGAGCAGCTAGGTCCCAGATCGCTGGCTTAATGAGAGGTCCCTGTGTACCTGGCCCCAAATCAACAAGTTGCTGTGGGGATAACCAGAGCAACAAGTAATCCATCGCAGATCTGTAAGTGTGATCAGTATTGCACAGAGCCACCTCCACATGAACAACAGTTCCTTTCAGCTTTCAGGAGCCTCTCAAAAGTAACAACTTCACCACGGGAAGTGTGCAAGGACTCTTGAGCACCTTAGGTTTTGTGTGTGCATGCTGTGGGTTATTTATGCACAGCTGCAAACGAATTTAAAGGTGTTTCATTTTGATAATCAGTAATAAATCCGCTCAGGAGATTGAGTTATTAAATAGAATAAATTTATGAAGTGGCTCGTGGAGCAAACACAGATATTTTAAGTGGATAGACTGCATTAACTAGAATAAATGTTGTTTGACAAAAGATATACTTGATGTTTGTTGCCCTTTACTCTAGGTTTAATGTCTAGAAGGAACTCCAAACCTGCTTTCAGGATGGAAATCTCTGCTATCAAAACCATAAATTTACTCAGAATTTGGTTTTACCAGAAGGAGCTCTGCATTCTTCAAGTAAAAGAGAGAACTGAGCAACATCAGGTATTGCATGTTCTGTCATTCAAATACAAAAGTGATAGATAACTTTCGTGAGTGAGGTGGACGTTCACAGAAAGCTTTATGGATATGCTCAGACAGTTTGAACAGATTCTTGTGGGGCTAAAAGCATGAGAAATCTGTCTGAGCCAAATCACTTCTGACTTTTCTTTAGTTGAGAGACTACTTTTTACTTAAACACGTTCTTGTAAACAGTGTTTCTGTTCCTAAAAATTTTGTAGAACTGTAATTTGAAGTCTGAATTCATAGTCATGTACTCCTTGGCCATTTCGAAACATCACTAAGGAGAAGACAATCTCATCCTTCTGGATCACAAACAAAATCTTGACATTATGTTGATTCTGCAGTAAAACTCTTTTCACTTCTGTTAATTACATTGGAAAAATCAATAGCAGAAAAGGCCATAGTGTCATATTGAAAGATTATAGGAAAACCTGTTCCACTTCATAAACACTGTATCCAGAATTGCTGCTTCTGCATATTATTGAGTTGTAGGGAGGTACTGGAAGATTTAGAAGCAAAGGCTGTTTGCTGTCAGCACAGACAAAAACACTTCAGAGAATAGAAGAGGGGAAAACAAGGTGCTTATCTTTTTGTTTAGTAAAATAAGTGAACAGTCTTTAGTCTCCACAACTGGAGATTTTAAACAGCTACTCATTAGCTTATTGTTGGGGGGCAGGGGGGGCCGGGGATATAACAAACAAACTAACAAACAAAAACAACAACAAAAAAAATCTGGCCTGATCTGCAGTCAGAAAAGATCCAATACATTCAATGGAGGTTCTGCTTTACATAGAGGAATCTTACTACTATGAGCCTTACTATTTAATATTATATAGTGAGACCAGCAAAAGTTACCAGATAAATGTCATAGCTAAAGAAAAGTAATTCACCTGTTTTAAACCTCATAGTGAATAGCAAAATAATATGTCTTCTGTGTTTTCTTAAAAAAAAATATCTTTTAGCAAGAAGCATTTATTCTGGCTAATACAGATTTTTCTTACACCAATGATTGTGTGGGAAGAGAAAGTTTTGATGAAACTTGCAAATACAGAATATTTCCCCTGACACCGGCAACAGTAGGGCCAGGCCAATGGAAGATGTGCAGGGCTTGAGATCATTTGTCCAAAATGGGTGACATGAAAAGGCCCAGCAAATAATATTTTCAAGGTAAGGAATTACATGTAACTATGTTAGTAAATGAAATTTCTGTAAATTAGTCATGTCTAAAGGGTATATAATTTAAGAACATAATTTGTGGAGCTGATTTTGCAGTTTTCATAAATATTTTGTAATGAGAGGGGAAACATTTGAGGAAAACAGACGTTCTTTGGTCCCCGTACTGACTTTGCATGATTTGTTAATAGAAAACATGGAAATGTGCTCCACTTTCCACTGAGAAAAACAACTTGCATTACTTGTGAATCCCCCGTATATTTAGGATGTGTTCCCTTCTGCTCACAAGGAGGACATTCATGTTGCATTCAGGAATCAGTGACCCTCCTCTGTCTCCTGACATACACTTTAAAGTGTGTTTACACTACAGATCAAATCCAAATTCTATGAAAAATGGGAAGGACAGTCCTTATCGGGAAGCCAAACTGGTTTGTAGCACTATGTGAAAAAACTTCCAGGTCATGAGGTTTTCTTTGCCATGCCAAGGGTTTGCAGGAAGGGAAGAGTGATGGGCTGCCACCTTGACTCTTTTCAAAGGTCTACATATAAAATTCAGAACATTTTTCAGTCCTTTGCTCTCCACTTTCAAACCTCTTTAATGTTTCAGAGGAGGGCAAGATGTTCTTTGCAGAAGTAAGAGAGGTGGATGTCAGCTCAGATTATATGCTGTATGACAATTGTTCTTTGGTTAAAGGTCTCATTATATAACTCTGGGTATTTCCCACGTTGAAAGTTACTACACACACAGCTTCAGGCTGGGGGAAAAAAGGAAATTAAGTGAATCTTTTGCCATTCAGAAATGCCATTTCTTTGCAACAAGTATGTACTACAGACAAATACAGAACAGATGAAGGAAGCCAACATGGAAAGAGAGACCATGGTTTAGTAATTCAGGAATTCAGCAAGGTGGGAGAGAGACGCAAGCACTAGTCCCTGAGATTAAAAGAGGAAGTTTAGCTTCTGGCTGTTCAGGAAAGGCGATGAGGGAGGAATAAGGGGCTGGACAGGAATGAAAGAATTGTTTGCTGTCTCTCAAAGAATCCAGATCTTGTCATAAACCCAGCTAGGATGAAAGACAAACAAACAATACACAAATTTTCAACATATCTCACAAAGTTGTTTTTGCATCAGACAAATATTTAGGTATGAGATGATTGATAGTACAGACACTAAAACCAAAAAAAATGAGTTACTGTAGTACAGCACGCTTGGGTGGGTCATTAGCTAAAAAGGATAGAATCTGAAATCTCTTCAGCTCAAAAGCACAGATCTGTACTTTCCAATCTAAAAAAATCATTGCTTTGTCGGAGTCATCGACTGCTGAACACTCTTCTGAATGCCAATAGGAATGAGTTTAAGTTACTTGTGAACACATATAAAACACATGGGTGATCTGCTTTGAAGTGCCAATGCCTTAGATTTAATATGCTAATAATTTATGCATAAAATACAGGTTGCATTGAAGGAAAAATCCAATATTGTCAGTTTCCATGACAACCAGTGTGCTACCAGATTACAATGTCTCACATCAGATGGTTGCCAAGGTTGTGACCTATTTCTTAGATCTAATCATTTCATTTGAAGAATTTGGAAATGCTACCTGGAACACGAAAGATAAAATATTGCACATGGTTAGGACAGTCCTGAAATATTAAAGAATCTTGCATGCTAAATTAAGAACTAGGCTTAGAAACTGAAAAGAAAGTATAAAGTAATAATGCCAGGAGAGAAGGAAGGATTGTATTGTGTGAACAGGCATTGGGCTGGTGTATGACATTTCAGGATTAAGTCAGGGACAACCTATGCCAGTAGCGGGTTCCTGAAGGTCATTACCACTAGTTTCGTAGTTCATGCATAGCACACCTCATGCTCACGCCTAAGAGGTGGTTGTTTTTAGCATAAAACCTACCAGTGATATTTCCATGAAGTGAAATTGGCAGTATAATCACCACTGATTGGTGCTCTTACTACCCACAAAGAAACCAGTGGGAAAGGACTCAGGCACTGAGCAATTCCCCCAAGCACTATGATAGTCCTCCCCAGGCACACCAAGGAAGGCTGCCAGAGCTGATGCCCATGTTGCTGCCTTGTGTGCATAAAAAGAGATACTTCTTATCAAATGCTATCACTCTGAGACTTATCCCATGCCTGACATCCACTATTAAGAACAAATACAAACCTGATAGTTGGCATCAACCTTTTCCTAAACTCAACAGATATGTTCTCCAGATAGTGGAAGGGAATGATCAAAACTTCTGAAAATGTTTTTTAAAAATGGGTGAGCAAGAGATCAAGAGTTTTATAGGTTGTGTGCCAGAGTACAAAATAAATCAACTGCTGTTGCAGTTAAATGAAAAGGAGTACTTACAAACACTAACAGTGCTAGTGTACTAGATGATGTCATGTGTTCTGGATTCTTCACCGACCAAAGTTCACTACAATTTGAATAATACTCTAACTTCCTCTGGTTAGTCACTTTTTTGTTTTCATGCTCGAGAAAGGTATCAGGGTGCCATTCTTAAATAGATATGTTGCAATAGTACCTGCAGGGACTGACTGTGGTTTTAGGTAGCAAACAAATAGTCCTCCACTACTTACTTGTTTTACACTGTCTCACTGTAAAACAATCCAGGTAGGTAACAGTTTTGTCACCAGGACTGTTAACTGACATTTTCTGGTTGAGCAAAGAATTTGTCATTTATTTTTCTCTCCCATCTAGCTACCAGCTTGGGAAGTAATCACTGTCAATCATGATGGTGAGATCAATACCATAAGCCTCAGTTCATGCTACTGACACCCTGCTTTCTATGGTCTATAAGACAAATGGTCTCGCTGCTTCTTTAACCAAGTTGATCTGGCCAGATCAATTGAGGAAAAATAAAAATCAGCTCAAGCCACTCTTTTTTTTTTTCACGATTACTGAAGTGCAATCCAATGGCTATCAAGTATTAGAGTTACGGTAACTGCAGCAGAGTTGTGTAACCTCAGTAAACCACTGGAATTTGACTTCAGTTATCACAGTATGATTAGAGGAATGCAAATAGTCATAACTTGAAAAAATTATCTCTTTTTACACCAGTATCTGTAGGCTTGCCTTGATTTTTTTTTGTTGTTCTTTTCCTCCACTCCTCTGTTAGAAGTTGTCCCATCATGGTAACAGAATTCTAAGCTCTTCTTTTCAGGTTTGTTATACTAGATTTTTTTGTAAGATATGCAAATAATATGCAAAATGAAACACTGCAAAATCTGTTTCATGGTGTTCTATTTTTCCTTCCAGTTCTTGTTCTTTAAACTATTTTGTTCATGACACGCACATTTATAACTGGCATTTATTGGGAGGTGAATTAACTCTAATGAATAAATTCTATAATGGATGTTCCTGCTTCCTTCTGCCATCGGCTGGTCAGATAGTCCAAACAGAAGGATTTACACAGAATAACTGTTGGCATTGATTTAAGTGGTTTCAAGCTACTTTGTTTGTACATAAATGTATTTTGTGTAAACACTTATTGTTCAGCTTCTTCAGAAAAATCTAATTCCTGTAGATCACTCTAGTTGATTCATATCAGAACATTCCCGCTCTTAGGTTGTTTCTGTGGAAACAAAATGAAGAATTGTCTTGGTAAGGAATCAGAAGAAACCTCATCTGGAGTACAGGTCCCTTTTACTGATATTGTAACATCTGTAGCCGATTCATTGACCCACTTGAGAGAAGTTCAAATATGGCATAAATGGATGAGAGAGGAAATAAAAATGGGAGGAGGAGGAGAAGAGTGTTGTCCTGGTTTCAGCTGAGATAATTTTCTTCCCAGTAGCTGCTGTGTTATGGATTTAGTATGAAAATAATGTGGATAACACTGATGTTTTCAGTTGTTGTTTTGAAATCAACGACTGTTTCCTGTTTCTCATATTCAGCTACTGAGCAGGTGTGCAGGAGCTGGGAAGGAGTACAGCTGGACTGCTAACCAAGCTGGCCAATGGAAATAGTCCATACATAGACAACATGCTCAGTTTATGAATGGGGGTTGGCCAGGGGACAGGCAGCTTTCTGCTCTTCTTGTTTCTGTAAGTTCGAATCCTCTCTTTTCTGGGAGTATGAACTCTCCAGGAGTTCGGTCTTTTTCGGGAGTTTTGTGGAATTTGCAAAATTCACGAGTTTGGCATTCCATGATTGCTGCTCAGGGACTGGCTGCGGATCAGTCATTGAGTGGTGAGAAAAATCGTACTGTATATAGTTTATTTTGTATATTCTTATCATCATTATCATTAGTAGTAGTAGTATTATTAGTAGTATTAGTACTTCTTTTTTTACCTTATTCAACTGTCTTTATCTCAGCCCATAAGTTTCCCCTTCACTGCACTGGGGGCAGGGGGAGGGGTGAGCGAGTTGCTGTCTGGCCCTAGCTGCTGGCTGCTGGGTTAAGCCACGACAAGTGTGTCTAACAACATTCAGGTAGCACAGCTGTTTTATTTCTACCTATCACTTGCTATTTAGTAAAATGCTGGATAATATAGATGTGTCCCTAGAGAGGCATAGCTGGTCCTAGAAACTGGTATCTATGACTTTCTGTCACTGTAGAATCTTTTCAGCTCAGAATCTCACTGTAACTCAGCCCACAAACACCGGAAAAAAAGGGCTCTCAGCAGAAGATACAAGGGAGCAGACAAGCCTAAAGAAGACAAATATAATATGTAGATCTTCTAACAGCTGAACACCTTAGATAGTACTTTGGTGACAGATGAAGACTTGCTTGATGTGTGGATTGGAAAAGGTGGAATAGCACATTTTTTACTGCTTCTCTTGGGTAAATGGGAGCTGAAAACAACATACTACCATTTTCCCTCCTGCTGTTACAAATAGTGAAGTCTACCTGGCTCTGCCCTTTCAGTATCAAAATTCAGTGGCCTGGTCCTAAGAAGCAGTGCTTTGAAAACCCCTCACTTGAGTGTCAGCCTGGCTGTAGGATGCTACGAGCCAGCTGGGGCTGGCAGGATACCCTGGACGTAGAGTCTACACATTTATTTTTCTCCTTTGGTTGAAGTTTCGTGAATGTTGACAGAGAAGCCCAAACTAAGCCCAGACTTAGTGAACCCAGAAGTGGGGCTCCCATTTCTTTAAAACTGAGCTCTCCAACATACTTCAGTGGACCATCAGTACCTTGATGATACTTTATTCTATCTGTGCATATTTGACATGTTGAGCCTATCCTCCAAAGTTTCTAGTGTCAAGCCTGTATGTTACTTTTTCTTAGTGACTAACATCATCATAGCAAAAAAAAGAAGAATGGAATTATCTTGAAATTTTACTTGCACCACCCATTCTTCTATTTCGTCTGTCCCATGGTCTTCTAGCAGTAATTGGGACTAATAGGGATGTGCTAATTTAAACTCCCGGTGTCTGTTCCCTGCTTCAGCCTACCATGGATCAAGTTATTAATTTGTGATAAGGTCAAAAGCAAAGGCAGGCTGGGGAGGGAAAGACATACTGTGTATGTGTGCTGCTTCTGCTCCACAATGTTTTACCCACACAGCTATGTCAGTGAAGAGTGTGAAAAATCACATATTCTTTGCCAAAATAGCTACGCCAGCCAAAAACCCCATGTGGACACAGCTACGCTGACAAAAGGGAGCTTTGTGGGCTGGCCTCTGGGTGCTTGGGGAAGTTGCACAACTATGCAGGCAGAAAAACTCCTGTCAACACACTCTACCTCTGTAGCAAAGGATCCTGATGCCACAGCTAAACCAGCATGGATATATTAGCCTAGTTATACCTGCAACATAATTTCTTCATCTTGTGCAGAGGTCGAGGGATTTCAGTAGTGGCAGAAAAAGAGAGTTGTGGATATCTTAAGCTACTGTGAATACTTGTTTAGCACTAGTCAAAATTTGCCTACCACAACCACAAAATCTTATTTCTAAAATGTAAAATAAATTGTTGTTTATGGTGTCAGAGTGTTCTTCCTACTCTCTCACTGGAGAAGCTGTACTACTCCAGCATCTGTCATTATGAGCTGGTTTTCTAGGTCAGTGATTTAATTTCTTGAATATTATTTAGAATACATTACATTTACTGATTACATCTTAAAATTTTAGATTTTCCTCACAGTTCTTTTATTTAAGGAATATTTAGAAATATTTTCCATCAGCTTTCTAGCACCAAGTTATGTTATGAAAATATATTTGTACATGCATTTTAAAAATAGCAGCAGATAGAAGGGAAGTAGTAGGGAAACTGGCATTGTGCTGAACCTAAGTGATTTGCAGAGTATTAGCAGAGGACAATCTGAATACTCTTCCGTTGCTGTAAGGACAGTGCTAACTGAAAACCCAGCAGTCAGTTGGGTCTTGGAAAGAGCAAGAAAATTACTCTTTTCCCATAATTCTGTACAAATCACTTCAAGTTACTCAACCTTTTCCATAGTTGTTTTGTTCTTGGGTTGGGGTATTTTTTGTTATAGAAAATGATTTGCTAAATAATTGCACAGACACCTAGTGAATATAGTTTTTTTTACTATCCAGGAGAATATTCCCAACACTTCTATCTTTGTTACCCTTTCTTAGTAGGATAGTAACAGAAACATTTACTGCACTTTAAACTCTCACAGTGAGCCTGCTATCCCTCCTAGTGATGGTGACATATTAGGATATCCATGTGCAATTCCCTTTTTCTCTCTCATTTTTATACACAGATGAATAAATGAAAATGTGGACGAGGGTCAGCATCTCCCCTGATAACACTCTAATCTGCAATTAGAACTGAGCTTTTTCACGTTCAAGATAGTGGTAGTTTATCTTCTTTGGATTTTATATAATTTACATACTTCATCATTGCCAAATGGTCAGAGATCCATAGGTTATACACACAAATACATATATATACACGCATGCATGCTTTATGGTGGTTGGGATTTAAGAACGAATCAACCGTTTGCCTCCAAGATAGTGTCAAGATCCAGTATAACGAACTCTCTCCTGAACAGTTTTCTGATCATAGCACATCAGGAAAATAGGATTGCTTCCATGTAGGACAGACCCATCCCAAGAAGGACACCACCGAGGAATAAGAATGTCTGAACTTGTGGAAGAACTAGAGGACAACTCATTCTTAAGCAGTAAGGATCAGGAAAGAAACTTGACCTGGTGAAGGTGCTAGGTCAGCCTCGTGGAGTGTTGAGGTGTTAGTGGGTGTGTTCTACAGATGTTCAGCTTCTATGCAAAGATGTGTGTGTTGTGTTTAGTCTTTGGGGGAAGAATGACATCAGTGCAATCCCTCATATTTTTTGTTTCAGTTGTCATGTATCTATGAAAGGTGCAACTGCAAAGTAGTTGAAGCTTTGGGGAAGGGGATCTGAGCAACTGGAGGTCAGCTGAAAACATGAAACTATAATAATGTTTCAAAACTATGACAAATGCTTATGCCAGGAAGATAGTCTTTCTGGCACTTTGGAGACCTTAGCCCTCGGATGCGTGGTGAGCTCATGAATGCATCTTGCTGTGGTATAGATGCATACTGCATTAGCAACAGTGATGAGAATAAGAAATAAGAGATAATAATTTCAGTTTGTTAACACACTGTGTGTAATAATTTATGTGTTAGTACAACAGAAAAGAAATCCTAACGGAAACCACTGGTTTATCCAAAATAGGTATTACATTTTAAGCAGCTGTAAGGTAGAGCTGATGTTATGAAATGTTTAAATCTTATTTATTACTTGGAAGCAGACATGTAATTTCCTGATAATAAAATCTCTGAATTTCCTTTTTGAATCTTTAGACCTGACATTTCGGCGAAGCTACTGAAGGTGAAGGGTTCTGGAGCAGAGGCTCGCGCCGAGGGACCCTTTCTCCGGTGGCAAAACCGCAGCGGCGAGGCGGCAAAAAGCGCCGAGAGAGAGAGAGAGGAGACCCCAGCCCC
>Ga0065711_1029558_pt1 | contig 35712 bp, 17 predicted proteins | sample Hoacrofraction12_FD_59098 | JGI IMG/M metagenome (GOLD analysis project Ga0065711, IMG submission 59098) | Hoatzin crop microbial communities from Cojedes, Venezuela - Epithelial fraction 12 v2 (version 2) | ecosystem: Host-associated > Birds > Digestive system > Esophagus > Crop | place...
CTTCCTGTGCCTCAGTTTGTGCCCATTGCCCCTTGTCCTGTCACTGGGCACCACTGAAAAGAGTCTGGCCCCATCCTCCTGACACCCACCCTTCAGATATTTATAAGCATTTATTAGGTCCCCTCGCAGCAGTGAAGTCAGGTCTAATTCCTCCCTTAATATCAAGCCAGTGAGAATTTCACTAGAGGAATTAAATTCTTTATTTCTGTCCAGGACCCCTCTATTTTCTGTTGCCTGAGTAGGACAGGATGAACAGAAAGGTATAATCCGAGAATGTAATATACCGTAGAAGTTATTCTTAATTCTTGTCTTCTTTTGTAGCTCTTCTAAAATGCTCCATGGCTATGAGTATCATAGATTAATAATAACAACACATGTGAGAAAGGTTGACGGTTATAAGCATTACAGTTAAACACTGTTGGTACTACATGTGTAATCAAAGTGTCTCTGTGTTCTTGGACTGAAGGAATAAATATAGTTTACTTGATTTTCATTCTAAATAAATATAGTTTACTTGATTTTCATTCTAAATTTTGTATTCTTTGATAACATTCTGTCATTTCTCTCAACACTAAAGTTAGCACTGCTTTTGTTTCAATGTTTTTGGTCTCTCCAGGTTTGTCACCTGTCTAAAATATTTATTTTTCTATGCTCAGATGTTCATTATAGATCACAATTACAAATGGGAATGCACAATTATTTTTAAATGTTTCGTTGTATTTGTTTTATGTGTTGGTTTGACAGTCACTGGTTGATTTAAGACATTTTTTTGGAAGATTTTTTTCTGAGAAGTTACAGTTGGTTTTAGATTGAGCAGTGAGTGATTAATTCCTGTTTTCTGTTCCACTTATATTAAACTGGAAGTGGGGGGTTGGGATATGGTTTCAAAACTGAATTTCGTTTGCCATAATTTTTTTTTATTTGCATAGATTTATTACAGAATTTTGAAATCCCTTACTATTTTCTCTCTCTGCAAAGTAAGCAGTTGTATAAAAATCTAAAACATCTCGCAACTGGCCAACATACATTCCTAGGACTTGAAGACCGTATCTCACAGATCTCAAAGCATGTATTTCAACCAGATTTCCCTATACTGAAAGACAAAACAGTGCGTAATGCTTTTTCGCATCAGCAAATTGTGCCCGGGTGATTCTAGCAGTTGTATCGTTCTGTATTCAGCATAGGAAAATTTCTTCTCATCCCTAAGTATGACAATCTGAAGAACATGAAACACATCATAAGAAAGCAGATTTACCATACTACTTCAAAGCATTAGTCTGTCTTAACCAGTGTTACGCTTCTAGTTGTAAATGCCAATGTACAATTATTGTTTGTCCATTCTCCTTGACAAAGATGGCTTCTTGCCGTGCTTAATTTAATTCCATCTCTGGAGTCATGATTTGTGCCACATTCAACAGGATGCCCTTAACCCTGGGTGGTGTGTTTAGTGTTTGGCTGCCATATGGCTGATTAATATTTTTAAGTCTTAGAAAAATAGTTCTTTTCAGTTCCCAAAATGTTATACGTTAAAATACAAATTAATTAGATTTCAATTGAATTGTGTCTCTCATGAATGCTTAGTAAAGCCCATAGCATTAATTGGTGCTATGTTTTATTACACAGAGTAGATATACATAGGACATTGAAATCTAGAAAACTGCATTTAAGTCATTGGTTTCTACTTCATTGTTCATCAAAGGGAGTCAAATGGTGAACTCACTGAAACTGGAGGAGCAAATGTTAGTAACAGAAATTATTATCCATGATTTCAAGAATTATAAGGGTATTTAAATCATTACTTAAAAATATTTTTCACAGATGTCTTCCAAAGCTGAAATAACCCATGTTTACTTATTACACACAGAGAACAGTTTGGTTTTAGAGGTGCTCACTAGTATGGAGTAAAATTTTATTTTGTAAGTTACAGCTTTAAATAAGTCTCTAGGCTTCGCAGATTTGGATTCCCGCTTGCTAAATGGAAATCTTGAAGCTCATATTTAATTGTAGTGACTGTCTCTTTTCTCCTTTTTTTTTTTTTGCCTAAGGGCATGCATTTTTTTCTGTAATTCCTTAATTCTTCTACAATATGTGTGTTAGAAGCTATGTGATAAATCTGGAAAATTGTGTTATGTTCTTTTTTATTATACCATCCTTCTGACACATACAAAACTGCATTACAAACTTCCCTCTGAATTGCCAGGAGTGATGACCTTGCTTTAATATGTTCGTTGCTAAATAGCCCTACAAATTCTTATTTGCTTCTGACTCAAATCTTGTGAAGAATAAAACCTCTGCAAATCTCAGAAATAGATTATCACAAATATGAGGAAGTGCCAAAAACTTTTTTCCTCACCATTTTACTGTTTTCATTCAAAGACAGTGAAACAATCTTTCTCATGGTTTACTTGCAAAGAGCAAAAATTCCTTGAATATTTAAACTTTCGACATTGCTGTGCTTTCACTGGGTAATATGTAAAGGCTTCTGCATACATCTGTTTGTTTTCTTGGTGATCATGAATAGCTTCTGTATGACTTGACAGCTTGGATGTTCCCTCCTGAATGAAGTTCAGGCCATTTCTTGGGTAGCAAGGGGAAACTCATATGACAGATGCCTACACTGGCAAGCCTAGAAAAGTTCTAACAGCAAAATAGTTACTCTTCAGGAATTACTCATGTCTTAAGAAAAGCCCATTTTCCCCTAGATAATTAAAATAGTATTAGTCTAATTCCAAAGTTACTTTTACCTGAAGGATAATACAAAAGCTGTCCAAACAGACTTGTGTTTTAAAATATGTCTGTATACGTATTTTAAATTTGCTATACTTTTATGTATTTGAAAAAATGATACTGTACTTCTATGACACTTGTTCATAAATGCAACACTAAAAAGCGTAAGCTTGTACTACATGACTACTGACACAAAATTGTACATTCTTCTGTTGCTGCTTGTAGCTTCAGAAATTTATTTTCCAACAAAATATAGAGCCCTGAGCTGAAACAATCTATGAGAATATTCTTTTTCTGAACTGTCTCTAAAAATAAATATGTGTGTTAAACAGCACCAAAAGGTTTTTAGTAGAAAGTGTCTCCTCGAAGTGCCCTTTAAGGGTTTGGCAGTATTGTCCACATCAAATATGGTTTCCCAATTAAAATGAAGATGTAAACATTTAAAAATAAATTTTTAGGAAAAAGACAAATGCTTGCACCAAGTCCTTACATGCTTGTTTTCACAGGAATAGAAAATAGTTTACATAATGTTCTGAATTCCTTCTGTCGTACAACTGAATGGCAAAACAAACGCCCTTTCCGTGTACGGACTCGTAAGTGCCAATGTATCAGCTGAAACAACATACCTGTGTGTATGGCTGCGGCACTCCCTGGCTCCACTGGTAACATGCTGCAGACTAGATTGCACTTTGATACTAGAAGCCGCATGGTAAAAGAACAGGCTGTCAAAGTGGCTACACCACCAAAGAAGCTAAAACTTTATAAAGAGAGGAGGGTGGCCTAGGGCAGATGAGTAGTTTTGTGAAATACCAAGCTGCCTGCAAGACACAGAGAGGAAGGTTCAGCAAGGGGCGGAAGAAAGCCATAAGCAAATGAGATTTGCTCATATGAATTCACAACACCTATCTCTAAGTGAAACTTTAAATCCAGGTAGTCAATGTGTGTTTCAAACTGTCTGAATGTGTTCTTATTTATATATATATATATATTTGTTATATATATATAAAAAATGGACTTTGAGGTAGAGGGCCAGGAACTACTACTGTTACATTATATATATTGTAGCATACTTATTTCAGTAGTACCTAAAAACTCATCTGTTCTGTGCTCAGTTTCTGACTGTGTAAATCTAGCGTATCATCTAGCATAAATGAAAAAGCTGCTGTATAATTTTTCCCCTATGCATTGATGACATCTTCCTCAGCAGCAGGAAATCTCTATCCCTAAGTTTTCAATGGGTAGACAGATTGCACGTGCATATTTTTTTTCAGTAGAACCAGCCTATCTCCTTGCCTTACACACTGAATCTGGTTTGGGGCACAAAGAAAACAGGACAAAGAAGGAGAGTTCATCTTTTCCATGCCACACATCAAAAAGCTGTGATGTCAGACCCTGCTTGGGACAGTATAAAGACAGAACTCTTTAATCTTAAACTTTGTCTATAGTTTTACAATAATCTATTTATTGATTCCAAATATTGTGTCATCATTGATTTTTGGGGGGGTGGGAGAGGTTGGAATGAGGTCTTTCTTCGATAGCTTCTCATAACTTACTAAGGCTCCAGCATGTTGTCCTGTCTTCTCCCTATCCCTCTTCTGTGCCACCTTGTTTTTTCATTCTGTTTGCTTTAAGTTCTTTGTCTGAGGACACTCACAGAAACAGAAATAAATTGATTTTTATCAGCATGCTTGATGAACTGCTTTCTCAAACTTCTGATGAGGTTTAAATTTGCTGTCCTGAAATACAGAGCATCTATCTATATACGTACATTAGTAACCTGTTCCGAAGACTGAGCTGTGTAGGTAGCCTCTAAAAGAGTAAAGGAGAACTAAAAGCTATTCATATGTGTTTTTCTATTGCTATTTTGATTAAAGATATTTCCTTCAAAGAATATAGTCGAGTATTTGCTGTTGCTGCTTTCAGACATAAACATTCGGATAAAAGACAACATGGGATCATTTTGAGACAGTCAAGTTGAAATCAAAAAGAATGTTCAACACGTTGGCAGTCCTTATGTCTGAGTAAAACCTAAAGCCCTGGTCTGATGCGATTTAGATGAAGAAGTGTTTGAGACTTTTCTTGACAAGAAAGTGAGACTAAAAGTTTCTTGCCGTTAGAATAAGAAGGTTTTTGCCGTTAGAATAAGAAGGTTTCAGTAGCTCAGCAAGTCATTTGGTAACACTTCTCCCCTCTCTCTTCTCCCCAGTCACATAGGTGAAAAGTGAATTGAAGAATTTTGTGATCTTGCAGGTGGTATAGTACAAAGGACATAAAAAGAGAGAAAACTAGTGATTTTACTACATGCATTTTTACCTTAGTAAGTAGCAAGAGATGCAGCCAAATAATCACACTTAATTCAAGACAGCTTGGCGCAATTGTCCTTCCCTGCTGTGGAAAGACCTAGATCTGAGGTAGCGGAAGGTCTGAATTGGCTCTTCAAATTAGAGAGAAGCTTTGCCGCCAGACGAGTATTAGTGACATAATTTGCAGTGCATTATGGGGAAGCTCCTTTGTAGCTTTTTATATCAGACATAGAACGTGAATTAATGGTTTATCACTTTTCCAACCTTTACATAGTTGAAGTCATGTAAGAAATATGTCAGTTGTGATACAGCAGAATTTGGCTTTTAATAGCAGAACTCATGTGTGTGTGTGTGCGCCTGGTTTTTTTGCTTGCTAGGTGTGATCTCAGCATTCCCATGAATTTTCTGTGTTGCCTTCAAGTGGGAACAAATGCAGGTCTACAGTATTTAGCCATGGATGTGGTTTTCCGGTACAGATTTGTATAAAAATCTATTAAACATTCCCTCATATTTGTCAAGGGACTTTTTGCTGTGGTAATTCAATGTCAAATAGCTGAGAGACAAGACTCAGAGTCACATTTTTATGTGGGCTTTTTTCCTGTTAATGCCAGTCTTTCTTGCAAATGGGAAGTATTACCCTGTTTTAGAATTGCTGAATATCACTGAGCTAGGTATCTAGTAAAAAACTATATAATTTTATTTATCGCATCCAAATGCGACTTAAAACAGAGTAATCCTACACTATTACATCAACTTAATGTACCGAGAAGTACCCACAAAAGAATCCAATGTAGTATTTGGACCATGAACCAACACTTTAAATAATCAACATCCACACTTAGTTCAGCAGAAACAATGTTTTATATTTATGATAATTTTGGAAATATAATATGGAATTTGCCAGCTTAGTGATAAAAAAAAAAAAGTAGAAAAAATACTATGTTCAGAAAGATAATTTTTTTCACAATTTTGCACATTTTCAGTCTTTTGAATTATTTTGTTTGAGAGGAAACCCTTGCTTCAGAGAAGCAGATCAGCTGTGGTTCAGTTCGTTATGGAAGCACATAAAAGTCATCACTGTTTTTCAGCTGATTGGCTGACCAGTGCTGCAGCCTTTTCCTCATGAGCTGGCTATTGTGTCACTGTCAGTGGCACTAATAAAAGTAGCAGCCATCACGTGTTTTAAGAGAAGTAATTTTTTTGTATAGGCCTACTTCATGCATACTGCCTTTTAAAAATTGAAATAGGGTATCTGATATCCATCTTGAGAGACTGGAAAACCATCCAACTACTAACTAATAGAAAATCCAGGCTAGATCAAATACTACAAAATATCTGCTGGACTTTACTTTGATTTCAATGTTCATTCAAAAGAAAAAAATTAAGTAATTGCCTTGCTGAGGACACCTGCACAGCTCCTAGACTTTTCAGGTGTCAGGAGTTTATTTCAGGTGAATAATTAAACTATCAAATCCCTGAATTTGGAAATAAAAGCTGAAAAGAACATATTTTCTTCGCAAAGTTTAGATTTATTGCTTATATGTGGAAACCAGCTGACCAACTTTGCTTTCTCGTTTACAAGTTTCAGCTTCAGCCTTGTATAGCGCAGGGACTTCATACAGCAGTATGCGCCTTCGTGCTGCGGTGTGTACATTGTGCACATCTTCATATACTGTTGTACTCAGATCTGCACAGTGAGGGGACTACCGGCCATGTAGGAAAATTTTGTTACCTCTGTGAAACTGTCTTTCCTGTCTTCAGACTAAGGAAATGTGTTTTCATGGCATCTGAGCAGGGCAGCAGTTGTGATATGGAGGTTGTATAGTTCAAAACTGTGAGATGCTCCTCTTCAGAAAGGGTAATTTGCTCAAGTAGCAACATTGTCCTTCAAATCCTTTCACTGTTCGAGAGAAATGCCAAGGATGTCAAACGCAATGGAGTCTTGCTAGCAGGGAAAGAAGCCTACCTCATATGGCAGCTCAGAGGTAATGTGGATTCTTGGAGTTTTACAAAATAGCATGTTTGGGAGCCTTCTATATCTCAGAGACTTGAGAGAAAAAGATTAACCGAGCTATTATGAGGTGTTTTGAACCACCAGAAATTAAACAGCAGAAATATTGCTTTCACTGTTTCCAAAAGGCATTGACTCATTTTGACCTGGTTTAGTTTTGATAGCTTAGCTTCTCATGGGCAGCCGTGCTTCATCTCTAGAGTTTAATTTTACTTGAGAAGTTGGGATCTTAATATTTGTTAATTAACAGTTCATTCTCTCATCAAACCTGCAGAGCTCCCAGCTGATTGGCTAGTATGTCCCTAAAGTTGTGCCATATGTAATTGTTGCATCTGTTATAGTGTCTGGGGGCCCTGCAAGTCCATGGGATTGAGTTTGTTCGGAAGCTCAATAGATTAGTGCTTTCTTTTTCTCTGTCTTTAATAAATTCCTAGCCTTGATGTTCCGTAAGTCATTCCTCTGCATCTCAGTTGTCATACACCAGTATCAAGTTTCTGATAGAACTAACTGAATTGTTATAGGGGTGAAGAGGTCTATCACTGTTAATTAATAAATTAATTAGAGTAGTACTATAATTTTGTTATTCAACTCTTCGATGATTTGAAGATGTCCTTCATTTATTAATGCCATGTTCCTCAATCTAATTAAAATATTTTTCTAGATATTAATGGTTATATTGAAAAAAAATTATTCCTGCTACATGTTTATGTGTGCAAGATTTCCATCTATTTTCAACTGAAGAAATGTAGTAAAAAAAATGCAATTATATTGTCTAAAATTATGCAATAATGTTTTTATGTGACCATCCAAATTAAACATTACAAATGAATGAGGACCTTCCTTGAATTTGCAAATGAGACATTGGTTAGGAAATGTAGAAGGGAATAAATGAAGACTCTCAAGTCAATTTTAATAGTAGCTTATAATTTAATTAACTCTTAACCAGGACAGTGTAGTCTCTCCCCATGTTAGCTGCCAGGTTTTTAACCAGCTCCATTTAGAAGCACCTAGAGAAAGGAAAAATATGTAAATCCTTGGGGGAGAGAGGTTGACTTTGTTTGATTTATGCCCATTTATAGCACAGGTGTGGTTTTGGTTGTGGTCCACTATTTTGCTTGCAGAATGATGCCTCTATCTTTGTTCTGACACTTGCTCTCTTTTCTGGAAGAAGCACATTCTGCAGTCCAGACTTCCTTGATCCAGCTGAGAAAAGGGCGGGATGAAATTTGTACTAGTTAGCAGAAAGACTCAATAGCCTCAAAAAATGAAGCAAAAGAGTTTTTATAAGGTTAGACGTTACTCTAAATGCTTATAGCTGCAATCTCTATTCACTGCTATCCCTGCAATCGCTGTTACCAGGCAGTGAGATGCATATCATTACATTTGAGAAGTGTGTGATTCAGAATTTGTGACTCACAAAGAAGAGTTTCTAACAAACAAACCACAGTAAAAGTAAGAAGACATGATAGCAGCATCTCTGAGATTCACAGAAGGTACATGATGTATTGAAGCAGCTTTCATTTAAAAAATAAGGATTTCTAAAGGGTTTTTTATACTTTTTTCATTGATGAAAACTGAATTCTTGAAACTGCATGCAATAGGATGTCTTAGGCAGCCAAGCATATCAAAATATGGTGCATGGGGTGACTTTTACTACTCCTGCTATTTAAAGTCCTATTTTCACAAGCTTATTAGCTACTAGTGATCCCTAAGGAAAAATACAATTAAAACTTAATCATACCAAAGGCTGAGGTTCTTCTGATTCAGCGAACTTGTAATCTTTTATATTTAGTAGTTTACTTGTAAATGTCTTAGTACTAAGAATGCAAGATATATAAATTAGCTTTGGCTTGCAACAACGCTGCTCCTCCAAACTCAGATGGCAGATTTTGTCTATGTGTCTGAAGACTTTAAGGAATTCTGACTGGCAGCATTTTTTTTTTCTTGCATCGGTGCAGAAATTGTATTCCCTTTAATAATCATATTGCACAATCTGCCCACACCCAGTCCTGTTGTCCACGGAAGATTCAGACAGTTAAGAAAAGGTAAGTGTGAAGAAACAAACAGCTTTTAAAGAGTCTGTGCATACAGTTGTGAAAATAACTGATTGTTCTGCCTTTTTTTTGTCCCCCAAACTGAAAACCAAGCAAAAATCATTTGAAACAGATCTTTTTAAAGTTTTAATCTCTGAGTGAAATCCAGAACAGTGAACAATATTTATTTTGAGGAAATTAGATTTTTCATTTAAAAATATGAGTCAAATGTTTCTAATGGAAAAAAAATCATAATTCAGTCAGTTCAATGTGAGTACTTTCATTCATGTTTTCATACTTTGTTCTCTCAGACAGTTTTTGCAAAAAGCTATTTCACAAGTCTGCTCAGTGGTATGACGAAGTTGTACAATGTAAACATACAAGAAGTTTGCAACGTTATCACATTATGACACAGGACACAGATCCCCTTTTCCTATGTTGGCTTTTTCCAGCCAACCTCTGAAGAGAATCTGGGGTAAATCCTGCTCCTGCTAGTTCTTTGATCACACAGTAGATAAAAAAAAAAAAAAGGCAATATACAGTGTGTAGCATGCAATGAATAACACTGTATTTCAGTTATCTTAGGTGCAATCCATAATTTTGTTGTCTCTTGGCTTAACAGAAAAGTAATGGCACCAGTCACACCATTCTAATCTGAACCTTTGAACTTCTGACTAATTGTGTTAGACTAAGTTAATTATCTAGTTGTCACTTATGACTGCTTAAATTAAGAAAGGAAGACATTTACAAGTTAAGAAAGTCATTTCACTTACTGTGAAATGTTCTTGTTTCAAACAAAGAAGCCTTTTTACAGTAATTGACAAGTTTTTGACTAATTGGAATAGGAATGTAAGTGAAGTCTTAATTTACTTTCTCTGTCACTGTTCCTTAAATTCTGGTCTGTTGATTTCACACTACTCGGGCTTCAATGTTCAGTCGCAATAGTGAGCAAGAATTACCAATCATCTTCAGAATCAAAACACCTTCTTCACTAAGGTCTCTTTAAGACAAAATTCAGACAGATTCTGTTTTCAAGGCACAAAAGATCTGTGCCTGTTCACAAGACCAAAATTCCAGGAGTAGAGGTTTTGATTTTATTCATCAAAGGAGCCATGAGCTTTTTAAAAGCTAGAATTTTCACAATAGTTAGGGAAAATAGTAATTCAAAGAAAAAAAACCACTTTATTATTATTTTTCATAGTGGGAGTTTAGAATAACATCCTTACTACCCACACTCTAGGAAGAAATACAATTAAAAGACTCAGAGAGAGTCTTTTACCTTTAGTAATTTTAATCAGTGATACATTTCCATAAACACATTTTTTCTGTAAACAATTTGCAAGGGAATGTATTTCATGCTGTTTTAACATGCTGAGACCAACTTTGTTCTGATACATTCAGGTCTTTTTAAAACAACTGAAATAGGACCCATTCTGTGCTTGCTGGAGGGCACCATGTCACAAAGATTATAAAACTATAAACGACTGCATTCTCCCTATGACTGGCCTTGAGACATCTAAAATTACTTATTATTAGGCAGTTTGCAAATAACCCTTTCAAATCTTTCATCTCATTAAAGCCGTACATTGTTGGTTACCGTACAAGCTGTACCCTACAGTTTATCCTACTTAAATACCTGTCTGAATTTTTCCACTGGTATGACAACACTGTTCTTGCAGCTATTTTAAAATCTAAATTCAAAACAGCTTCACCACACTGTGTGTGGTCAGATCTTAAACTTCAGGTGTACGATCACAGAGATCATGATGTCGGAAATGTTCTGACATACATGAAAATTTGGTTTTCCCTAATCATTAGGCTCGGTCTCGCCAGCTAAAAGAGATCTGAGGGGATATTCTTGTCTATAGAAAGCCCCTTTCATTAAGATTTATCTGATCTCCATCAGAGATACTCATAGCTATTCGTCAAGATATTCAGTAGCACCGTTTCCTTGCAAAGCCTTTTGATACCTAGAAATTCCATATAGTAAAACAGGAAAAACAGAAAAAATCCAGGAGAATCATGTTCTTTCATTCAAAAACGGGTGCCTGTATGAAGAATTGCCAGTTCCTTTCAGCATTTAGACCTTCAGCTCTGCATCCAACATATTGGCTCTGCAATTGCTGTTAGGTGATCCGCCCCCGAAATGGCGTCTACCAAACAGATACACTTTCACAAATTTATATGCAGTTAGTTTCATATTATTCTTTTATCAACCATGCCTGCTTTTATATAATCTTTGATTATAGAAGGATTTGATTAAATCCTGAAGCATTGTTTTATCTTAACAGGTCTCATGTAGGTTATGCTCTGGCAGTCAGAAACAATCTGTACCTCCCAGACACACAAGACTCGAGATTTCCAGGATTTCTTTCAGGTGCAAAAAACAACCCAGTTTCATTGTAGTATTAGCATTTTTCTATTCTCTTTGTATCACACAAGCATCAGGGTCGGGAAGGGAGAAATGCAGAGACCACTGGCAATAACAGGTAAATGATTTGATAGCCCAAGTGCACAGAGCAGCTGTATCCTTTCCGTAAAAAAAGACCAACCCTCACTACGAGAAATACTGTTTCCTGGGTTACATTATCTCACAGTAAGAGTGAAATGTGCTACTGATTGTCACCGATTGCTCCTTTACAAAGAAGTTTCAATTTCTCTTCTTATTTAAGGACAATTTAACAGGTTTACATCATCTTTTTTCTGTCTCCCATGTATGTTGGACTTAAGCGTCCCATGATTTCTAATTACTAGAATTTTCATCCCTTGATTTATTTTTACTCCCTTTTTGGCATGGCTTTATTTAGGCTGTGGTAGTGTCCTGTTGGTTATGATGTCTTGCTGTTCTGGCTTCCACTAAACTAAACTACCAGCACAATGTTTGATCTGTCTCAATCTGGTTTGTTTGTGTGTCTTTCTCATTCCATGTCTATTAAAGGACCACAGAAAAATCAGCAGAATTCCTGCTTTTTCCATCAAATCCACCACTTTCAACAGCTGCATCTCCCTTCAATGTCCCATAGGTTATCACACATCACTCTGTGTGTGTTTGCTTGCATCCATACATACGTATACACATGCCTATACATATATGTATAAAGGATATTCAGGACAATGTCTGGTTTTGTATGTAGCAAGTGGATCAGTGAATGCTTTCAAACAAAGAGAAGAAGCAAAAAATAGAGATCCTTTTTAAACTAGCAATTTTTAATTTCCAAACTTTCTTCTGTGGCCATCTATACAAATATCCACAAAATATAAAAAAATAAAAGTCATCCCATTGTTAATCTAAATGTTCTGTGAGTAAATTTGACAAAAGGTCTTTCTTTCACAGACTTTTTCTGTGCCAAAATGTTGTATCTATATATTTTGTGCTAGGAGGTGGGTTTTTTATTGTTTTGTTTCTTTATTCTTACAAGACTGTAATTATATTTTGTATCAAGTTTGACTTTTTGCCTTGTGTTTTGTCTCTGTGACTACAAGGAAAATTAATGCATAAGTATTAATACAACAGTATTGAATACTTTTTAAAGCAATGCAGGAATAAATGATAGGACAAGATCTCAGACAAAGGAAAATCAAGAAATATCTTAGTGTCATACAGCTTTTCCAGGTATCGTGTTAATGTATACAAAGAGCGAGGGCAGCAGTGAGGGGTATTTCTATTCATTGATTTTGGTCCATTGTCATGTTTGTTCAACAGCAGAGAAGAACCAGTAAGTAGCAAGAGTCTACAAGGAAAAAAATTTGGAAATCAAAATTTTATGACTTTTTATTGAATTAGTTACTTGGCCATTGTCATGGAACTGGCTAGGCTCCACTAGGGCACAAGCTATTTCACTTCAAAGCAACCTGACTGGAATTATTTCTTTTGTTACACTACTGGATGACCTTCTGTCCCAGTGGATTGTCCTGTTCTGTGTGACTGACTTCCTCCCTCTCCCTTTGTGCACGTGTGCATAGTTAGTGATTCTGTCTATTAGACCAAACAAGTAAACATTGTTTGCCTTCAGGGAGCAGACATATGACACTGGCAGTGGTCTGCAGTTTCTCCCTGTCACTGTTTTTTGGGGGTCATTTTTTTCCTCTTTTGCTTTCTAAAGTTCTGTTTTGTTTGATGAAGCAAAACGGTTTTTGCCTGGAATAAGGTGTAATAAGGCAACAGTTATACAGCTTGTTTTAATGATCTCTTTTAATAAGGATCAAAGTTATAAAATTCAGATTTAAAAAAAAATAGATTTTTTTCCTGGAATGTTTGAAGGTTATTAGATTGTTACATTTTAACATTAAATTAAGACCCTGCCAAAAGAACTCTGATAATTTCTTTCTATATACGACGACTACATTTCCTTAATAACTATAGGCATGCCATGATTTTTTTTTTTAAACTTAGGGATTTAGGTATGTACCTCCTGCTGAGGGATTTTCCCATCTGTCATGGGTTTCTGGAAAACTCTTCTTCTGGTCCACATGCTTGTGTTCTTAACTCTAAAGGAGCACATGAGGCTCTTTGATTACTTCTGAATGCCATAGAAGTGTGTTTTGGAATCAGACATTTGCTAGGATTCTGACTGTTGTGTAACTTGTTAGGTGAGAAACACAAAAAAAGAAAAAATAAAATTAATTCCTGGAAATGTGCTTAACAATAAACATCGTTCCTTACCTTTAATTAACCTAAAATCTCCTGTTAACTTAGGCTTGAATTCTTTCCCTAAGGTTTTTCTTCCTCATACTTCTCTGCCTCTAGTTTACCACTGCTCTCTTCTGAAGGGAAGATAAGGGCAAAAAGGGCTAAAGATGAGACCCTTTTCTGCTGTTCTAATGCACCAGTCTTGTGTATTCCCCTAATGAAAACATTCCTTCTCATTGTCCATGTTTTGATAGCTGGCACCAATTTTGTGGACATGAATGTTATTATTTTGCTCACTTCTACCCTTCTTCTTAAGATCTGGTAACCAAAATTTTATATAAATGTTTAAATTCCTCTCCTTCTTCCTCATCTTAAGGCTGCTTGTCCCTCCAGAGGATCCTGAATGTGTAGTCTTCATACTAGACTCATAAAAAATCTTCTTCTATAAGTGTCATTTAAAGACAAAATATGCCTTTACAAATGGGGAAGGTAGAAATGCAGTGTCTAATGAGAGTTTTTCTCCCGTCTGCAGTCTTGATTTTCCTGTTCTCTTTTCAGATACTCTACTGCAGCACAGTGATAAAGCTTTCCCCTGAAATCTAAATCACTCTACTTTAATTTTCTGTCATTTGATTCAAGGTCATTTCCTGTGGTCATTATCTGTCCAACTTGTCTTCTGCTATTCCATATGCATTTTAAAAAGCTTGTATTTTCCACGGTAGCTTTCATGTGTGTTTGTTAACGTATCACATTGCTGTAAATCAGTTCAATTCATTAATAATTACATTATTGTTCATGAAGTGAAAGCTTCTTTATCACTATCCTACTGTTTAAATATTCGAGAAGGCCACTGAGGATTAAAACATAATCAGTCTACATTATGATGCAATTCTACTATCCATAATGCTTTAAGAAAAAAACAGTTGTAAAAGCATAGATCTTTTTTAGTAGTGCATGTTTACTTTTGGTAAACATTATGCTTCTTATTTTACATAAGAGTACTAAAGAATATTTTTTAAAACAAAGAAAAAGAAGAGAAGACTTTCAAAAGCACTGTCTGTTTTTGTGGAGAGAGTTCCTGTGAGGCAATATTTGATTATTTATTTTAAGAAAGCTATATCTTTACTCATTAAGAAAATGAGAAAGGTCAATTTGCTTGGCTCCTGCTTCTTGCAGTGAGGTATCTCATTCATGTTAACTATAGTACAAATAGTATTTAAATCACACGCCCTGCATGTTAATGCCAGAAATATTTTTTTATTTGTATACATGTGCATATTGAGACACAGAGAACTCATAAGGTGCTCCTGTAACAGAGAGAGAACTATGACATGCAGACCCCTGTAAAGTGGGCAGTTTGGCTGTTTTAGTAAAGTGTTCTTTTATAAATAGCTTTGATATTGACTGACTCCTAAATATTGTTTTGTTTGTTTTCTTTGTGTTTTTAAATAGTTAAAGCTTTGTGCGTTAGATATTTTTAAATACTATGGGGAGGAAAGAGTATTAAAAATACTACATAGCAAGGAATTGTGCACTACAGGTGGAAGATAAATGCAATACATTTAGATTACACATATGAACAGCTTATCAGTAGATTTTCTGCTTGTACGTTCTGTGCAAATATATGTTAGAAAATTGGTGTGCAATGTTACAGTAGAGAAAGTAGAATAATTACCAAAAATAAGTTAAAAAGTGTCAGAGTTTAAACTGTATAGAATAAAAAATGGAGACTGATGATGAGATCCATGTTTCTTAAAACTAATTTTGTGTTTGAAGGATTAAAATTAAGATTCTTTTTGTCACTCTTTTCAATAAAACCTTTCCAAAACATAGAGGTGTTTCCATTAAAAAATATACAACTTTTAAAAATGAAAATTATAGATTTCTTTGTATATGCTGTTATTATTTTAAACCAAAATTCTGAATTGTCTTTTCTAGTCACTTGGTGGCCCTTTCCCAAAAAATTATATAGTCAGAAAAAATGGATTGCTGTTTACCAATACCAGAACAAATATAAAGTGTAAAAATAATGGACACCTCACCAGAATTTGGATAGTTTCAATAATTTGTCTAACTGACCTGTAATACACAAAAAAATAAGCAACTGATAAGTTCAATATCTGAGGCACATTTTATTGCTGAGCATGGAGTAATAGGCTTTTGCTCCCCTCAATCACGTTGAACCAGAAGTAGTTCAGCAGGAATTAAAACTAAATATTCAATTTGTGTAAGACAGAGATTGGTTTTGCCTGAGTTATGAGGGATATATTGACCATCTTGCTTCAGGATACGAAACAATTGCCACTAGAGACTGAGGAGGAACTCTGTCCGTCCCACTCTCACGGTAGAGAAGTCTAGGTACATGGTGGGCTTTGCTGTCTTCTGGGGAGATACCAGTTAGAGGTCACTGCCTGAAGCAAGGTGACAATTGGAATTGATGGCCCATCATGATTTTCAGTAATCTGCTCTGATTTAGCACAGAAGTATTACCTAAGTGAAGAAAGATCACAGTAATCCATTCATCAGTTATTTTTTGTTTATGTTATATGAGCTCTTTAATCTTACTAGAAAAAATCTGTCTCTCAAATTGGTTTTTGGACTGAAAGGACATGGAGCAATGCAAAATAAAACTGATAAATATATATCTGTCCAACCTTCTACAGATATATGAGCACTTTTACTCAGGATTTGAATAGCAGTAAAGTCAAGGGATGGGCTACAAAGAAAGCACATTATCCACTGCTGTGCATATATTCCCGCTGTCCCGTTAATAAGAGAACTGTCTTTTGTCTGCTGAGACATAGGTAAGGCAGCTCTACTTATGATCTGTAGCTTGAGAGGAAAAAAAAAATCTGTCTTCCCTGTCTGTCCAAGGAATAGACTTTGCTTTTGTTTGCAGAATTTGGTCTTGCATTGTACCTGCACTGAAATTCCCAGCACCCGGGCAGAATGGCTCCTGTCTTCTGCTTGAGCTCCATAACAATTCCTAGTACTCTTCAGTAATGGCAGAAAGATGACTTAGTACAAACAGCTAATGGCTTTATGATTTTAATACCTTTAGCAAATTATGAAGAAGTTTGTTGACTGTCAGGTGAACTTTCTTAAAAACATGAGGATTGAGGGAGCCATTCATTATTTTAGATGATTTGGGAAAACACTCAAATTGGCATGCATTCCTTTAAAATTCTTTTATTTCTTTAAACCTTTCATTGTTCCTAATGAAGCTAATTTTGAGCAGTTTTAGAAGGAATCGGGCCAGTCTCTAGAAACATCAGTGCCACTATTTGGAAAATTCATAGTCTTTTGCAGTCAGTTAGTGTCAGGGGTTGAGAACTGAACGATTTTTTTCCATCCCTTATGAAACAAAGAATGCAAATATAAACTGTAAGTGTATCAAAAACCAGACATATAATAACAAGTTATATTCATAGGTTTCTTTAGATTCATAGATTTTTTCTTTAGATTCATAGATTATTTTTTAATATGCTGTATGAATGAAATTATTGTTTTGCTGGATTTGCTATAGAGGTCTGAAAAGTTAACACTGCTACACTGCAAATCTAGAGTGAACTTATGCTTCCCAACAAACGCTACAGCCTTGTCTTGTGCACTTCTGAGCACTCATTCTCTTTTAATTAAGTAATTTTTAATTTCCTTACCTTTTTCAAATAAGAAACTCCAGGGAGCACTTTCAGGAAATTTTGTTTACTACATATTCACTGTTATCAACTCCATTCAGACTGAATAAAAGGCAGAGAATTCAGTTTGGATTTCATTACTTAATAGAACCTATATTGTCATATGATGGAAGCTGTTCTTTTGACCGGGTTTGCTAAAACACTATTTCAGTACTATTTATAAACTGCATTCTGTGTCATGTGTCCCCCTTCTCAAATCACAGTTTATTTCAATGATCTCTGTGATCTCTGTCTGTGTGCCCTGGGCTGTCGTTCCCTGTTTTCCCTCTGTGATTGACCCTGCTTGAGCGAGGGACTTGGACAAGATGACCTCCAGATGCCTCGTCCAACCTCAACCATTCTGTGATTTGGTGATCTTGATAGTCATCTTAAAGCAGCAAGGGAGAGGTTGGCACCTTCTGTTGGCATTCTTATCTTTACATATGTTTAATTCATTTGTATGAATGAATACTCTTTACTCAATGCTCTTCACTTAGTATTGCTGAGTTAGATTATGGGTACATCCTACTTTGAGCCCGTATTACAAAGAGCTTTATTATGGTTCCATGTCCTCTGAATAGCTTGGAATAAGTATTTGGGATATAGGCTGTTGTTAAACGGTGTCATAACTTTGACATTTAGGTTTATCATACCCTTGGACAAGTGCCATTATCTTCAAATTAATTTTCAGTCAAAGCAGGTAATGTATTAATTTAGAGTCATCCAAATGGATAATGCAATTAAAATGTTTGTGAAAAATAGATAAATTAATAATGAAAACCACAATTAATCTAGTTGCATGAAGAGTAAATCTGAGGGACCCCTGTCCTCATGTCCGTGGAGAAACTTACTACATATGCTTTCCCAATTCAATTGCCAGGAATTTCTTAGTCTTAGTGCACACTTTTTTCTTATTAGAGTACAGACCTGAGAAGCAGGGGCTCTCTTTGTTGGAATATAACCACTCAAGGAATCTCTCAGGATTACGATCAGCTTGAATTCACTTTGCTCATTTTCCTCTTCCCCTGCTAAAGCATATGCTCACTTCTAATTCATTCAGAAAGTAGTCTTAATAGTCTGCTTTTGAAGATGAAAGTTAGTTTGCCAAACTAGTTTCACCTCTTGTACTTCATGTAACTATCTGATTTAACAATAGGTTAAATTCCACATGTGTGAGGAAAGTCGAGAAAGGGAATGGAAAAAAAAATACAGTTGGACAATTTATGAAAAGTATTTACCTTGCCATACTCTTGACTGAGGCTAGCTGGTTATTCCCAGGAAGCATGGCAGATGCAATATCTGAGTCATATGAGATGCAGCATGCTTTAAGCCAGCATTTTATAAGACAAAAACCAACAAGCAATCCAATGGCAAAGCTTATGATAGAGTGAAAATGCAATGAAATAGAAAAACCATTTTATGCACACTAGCAAAGAAGTAGTTGTGTTCACAGGCACACTGAAGAACAGAACTCCCCACGAAATCAGGGAAGTCAAGCGACTGCAGAAGTCCACAAACTGTGAGCACTCTTAGGGCTCTTCTGGGTAGGGAGTGTTTCAGTCTGATTACGCCTAACTTCATTGTTGTTACCCACAGGCTTTCATATACTAATTTTTGAAAGTCACCTAGCAATTTTGTTCCATCAGCCTTCATTTTTTCTACCCTCTAATTCTGGAGGCATTTTGATGCCTTATCATGCCCATACAGCAATGCAGTGTCTGACAAACATGGACATCCAGATGTGCTGACTGCAATAAGATACCATTTAAAAATATTTAAACTTCACTTCATGAAAAAAAGCCAATAGTATTTAAACTTCACTTCATGAAAAAAAACCAATTATTCAACAATAATCCTGCAGCAGGCTAGAAACATCAGGAAATGTCACTGCTTATAGATTAACAGATGCTTCAGATTATGACAATCAATTCTCTAAACTTTATACCACCATATGTGTATGACATGTATGTACATTATGTTATTTTTTCTTTCTCTAGTCCTCTCTGTTGCTATCTGTGTGCCACTGGCTTCTCAGGTTGTTTCATAAGTCTACTTGAGCATATTCACACAAAAAGGAAAAAGTGATTAGTGTGCCTGCACATTTTTCTATTTTTAAAAGCAGGATTTCTTTTAAGTGTTTTGCAAAAGCACCAACAACTGAGAACGCTCACCCTCTCCTTTATACTCTGTTAGGTTTTGAACAAAGACAGGATAATCTTTTCATGGAATTTACCGGGAAAGCAAGTTGTTCTAATTGTGCTCAGTCATGGATAGTTAGAAAAAAGAACAGAACTATTTTTCTCAGCTTCCAGAAATCTACAGCTTCGGGAAAATTGTGAGCTAGAAGTTGTGTCTTTGAATTTACTAGCCCTTCATCAATTTTTCTTCCATTTATTTGCCCATGTAGGATTGTACATCCTTAGTGCATTTTCCATGCTGTGACATGCACATTTAGAGTGTAGCAATGGAGGTTGCTTTCAATCTTATTGTTTTGGTTGGCTTTTAGTATTTGGGTTGTAATTACAGTTACAGTTCCTGGTTTAGTGTACATTTATAAGCTACTGTACTTTTTATTTTGAAGTAAAAGGGGAACAAAAAGAACTGTTAGCATCTGGCAACCACACCTTGATTCATTCTAGCCCCCAGAGTCTTGGTATGGTGCATTAATTTTTCAGTTTGTAATTTGCCAGCTGCATTTAATGGAACCAATTTTCATTACATCTGTTCTATGGTTCAAAGAGCTCTTTTAGTTGCCAAAGGGGGCCAGCTTCAGACAGATTCAGAGACGGTCCTAATACACTGTATCTTGAAGTATTAGATAACTAGGGATGGTTTTATAGCAAACAGATTATTTTTTTAGAGAGGCAAATTCTATATTCATGTCTTGCCACTATTAGAATTCAAATTTAGACTGCTTAAGTCTCTTTCTCAGGAACCATATATTGATTTTCATGTAATTTTCTAATGTTCTCTGATTACTTATCTTTTAAATCAAAGACTTATTTCTGTTTATTGGTGAAAGAAGACATAATTACCCATGAGTAAATCCTGGTTTTAAACTAAGAATAATTTGGAAAACTTTTCTAAGGAAATACTAAAAGATATAAGGAATAACTCTGCAATTTTCATCACTAAGACAAGGCATTTTTTCATACCGAAACAAACTCGCATTACCAGGACAACTGCACACGTTGTGCATAATTTTAGTCTTCATAAAATGTGTAGCAGTTGTATGGTATTAAATTCAAGATTCTAGTTGACAGCAACTTTCAATGAAAAGGTTTTTCCTCATGGGCTGAAGAAAATTTGAAATGTTCTACTACACTTTGAAGTTCTAAAGCATCAGCCATATGAGAATTATAAAGCATTAATCCTGAAGAGTTTCCACCTGACAGTCATGAAATAGCATACCTGTGTGAAAAGTGACTCAGTTTTACTTCCTCAGGCAATACGTTCCTTTTTTTCTGCTACTTCAGAAATATCATGCATCATGTCGTGGTGAGAAGATGGCCTTGGAATGACTGGATCCTTTTGAAATCACTGAAGTCTGCGGTATCACTGTATTTATCTAAGACATTTCAATGACATTTATAAAAGTTGTTTATACAAGGAATTTTATTCTAGTTTGATAAGCCACGTGAAGGTTGCTCCAAAAAATTAATCAAGAAGTTATTTCCACTATTTCCAGTTTGTAAGGCTAAAAACATAATAGAAAGAGCAAACATATTAGCAAGGGTTCACATGCAATTTAAGACCGTTACACAGAAGGTAATGTATGTACAGTTCTCCCTTTTGCACTAGTTTCCTTGCTTCTTTGATATCAGTGGTGTTATCTTCTGGTGATTTCAGTCAGGATCAGGGCCCAAGATGACAGAGCTTAATTTCAGGAAAAAATTATTTTCTAGTCTGAGAAATATTTCTTTTATGTTTTTTTCTGAAGGACAAGAGTGCTGATTTGCTGTGCCTCTTTGACTTTGGCAATAAACCTGTTCCGCTTCAAAAAATGGGATCTGAAGACTCCTGGTTTTTGTCTTTATTGCAATACAGTGTATATGCTTCTCTTTGCAATAGAATATTGTAAGAAAACTCCTGCAATTTGGTTTGTATCGGTTTCATTCAGATCCCAGGCTGAAATAAAACAGGGAAAATGCATTCATGACTGTACAGTAATGGAATGAGTACTAACAAGGGAAGTTATGTAGATATTGTTTCAGCAATAACCTGAAAGCAGGCAAGGACCTGTCTCCCAGCGTAAGCAAGATCGATCACAAGCTTGCCATGTGACCTCCATTTAGGCTTTACATTGGTCTTTTTGTGCGGTCCGCTTTTTAGGCTTCGGGTACTAAACAGGCAATTTCTTTTTCCAGGTAAGAGGGAAAAAAAACAGCAAACAGTCCTCCAAAAATTCTAGTATTTTGTCTTTTCTCATTATATGGAAGCATAAGAAGAGGAATCTTAGCATTTATTATGCGCTCCGGCAAACAGCAGGACAGTGATGTTTTCGCCTGCCCCTGTCTCCCCTTGTTTATTTTATATGCTAAGCTAATGATCACATTTACATTTTCCAAAAGGGAAAAAAAAAAAAAAATCTTTGCAGTGGTTGTTGTTATTTTTTGTCACTGAAACTGCCTGAATGAGGGTTTGAATATGAATTAGCCATTGTGAGGTAACCTTACAAAAATGCTTGGAAGAAGGAAGGGGCTGGCGAGATGGATGAAGGACACTCACTCCAGGTCTCTTCAATGGCAAGATTCGGTGTCACAGAATTTGTACACCGGAAAGTGCAGAGAAAGGGCAAGAACACCCTCAGAATGGAAAGGAAGGCTTCTCTAGTGTTTTCGTGTTGCATTCATTGGTAGGGAGGAATGCTTCATACTCAATTTAATTTAAAGCTCACTACAAAAGAAGCAGCTGGAGCTGTCTGTTACCCTTGCATTGCCACAACTGGAGACTAACAAAATAGGAAAAAAAATATAAAACGCGGTGATGTAAAGTGAAGTTTACTAGGTTTCACTGAACCATTTGAGCTTTGCTGCACACAAATGCAATGTAATTCCTTCCCACATTACTGTACCTCCTATTTTCGTTTCCTAGTTATTGGTTTGTTATATTTAGATGTATCTGGAATTAGATGTTTATATACTATAAGCATCAAAATATTTCCACTGCAAAGACACAAAAAAGGAGGCATGTGTAGAAGGTAAGGTTGACACAGAAAAGGGTAAATCATGTTTCTAAAGAATGCACTTGTGGTCAGTAAGCTATGATCATTTGTAAATGTCTGTCTTTTATTTTCTGCTACTGAAAGTAGTCTGAATACTTGGTAGGATCAAAATTCTGACACCTCACCTTTTCACAAGATCGGGTTTTACTACCATAAAGGTCACCATGTAAAGCTCTTACCAGTCTTCCACTGGTTTTCTTTAATTTCCTGTCTCAGAACCACTTTTGCTTCAGCCACTCAGAAGGCCCCAACTCAGCTTTTTCCTAGAATCCATAAAGCAGAAATCCAGAAAGCAATAGATAGAAACTACAGCAGGACAGCCTCTATCATCCTAACTTTGAATAGACGCATGACTAGTGGAAAGGAAAGCAGACGGACCGGAATTAAGTGCTCCTCAGCATATTAAAATTGACACATTCTAGTCCATGGATTCAGCTTCACCTAGTGTCACATCCTGGGAAAATAATATTTTAAGGAATGAAATTCTCTTTAAGAATATCTCATCAAATCAAAATTCAACATAAAACATTTTTTCAAATGTACTTAGCTAATAGTATTCAAATAGTATTCAGCTGTTTTCTTCCACTTTATGCAAGTCAGGATGACATTTGCTGCACAACAGACACCATATTAAGTTAAACATTAAATTGACTGGTATATAAATATTTTCAGGAGTCTTACTGAGAAAATACGAAAGGAACAGAAAGGTATGGGTATTTGCTCTAGATTGAACTACTTACTGCTTGGAAAAATTAGGTGTTCCAGATGAATAAATAAACTGAGAGGCTAAGAGGCTGGTGTGTAGAGCGCATGAGCTCTCCTTGCTTTTATTTACTATTTGGTATTCTGTTCTCTGCTGAGGTTGCCTAGTTTGTCTGTAGAAATATTCCTTGATAATTCATGAGGGCGAGAAAGTAACATCATCCAGAGAGGACTTCTCTAGTCCTGTACAGGGCACATTTTGCTCAGTGCAGATCTGTGGTGATGTCATGACTCCTTAGGTGCGTTGTCACTTCCAAAGCACGTAACTTCTCAACATACATATTATTAGAAAATGCAATGCTGCTTTCTTTATAGTAGAGACTTGCCTCAGTGCTGAGTATGGCTTAGTCCGCATACTGACTTTCCACAGCCGTCTTTTGATTATAATTGAACTCTTCTGATTTAAACGTGAAAAAAGGGCATTGTTCTGTCAAAATCAAGATGGTGAAAGTTGAAAGAAAGAAGTAAAAATAACTTACATTCTTATCTGATGCTGCTGATCAATCAAAAATTTGCAACAGTTTCTCACTGTTGGGTGCAGTAAATTTAATATCTGTTTGTCATTAAGTGGACTCAGTGACTCAGTGACACAATGAAAGCTACTAGATACAAGCAAGGACTTAGGAACCTACAATGCAGAGCCTGAATTTTAGGTTGTCCTTCTTCCTTGCTTCAGAAGTCAGTGCTAACTCCTAACCTACAGCATCATGTTTCCTCCTGTGTCTGTCATCACTCTCTGACCCCATCCGTCATTCCACTCCCCAACCTGTAGCTAGCTTTGATGGCGGGGGCAGAACTAGGGATAAGGGGATTTGAGATTTAACTTCTAGGCTCTAAATTAAACATCATGATATCACATCTTGATGAGTACACAAGGCTGTCTGTAGATCATGTGAGGAAGGAGTATGGGGGTGGAGAGGTGAAGGCGCTGTTTATCCCTTTATGACACACCTTAAGAGTGACCATCAGATTTTTACATATTCTCTGTTGTGACCAGTCCACTGGTTTCAGATCTTTAAAGAATGACATGAATTCTGCAGTTAGTGGGGATAAGCCCCAAATTAAGTGCTGAGGTCTTCAAGAGTGGGACTGTTCTAGGTATTTATGATAAACACACACTAGAAATTTGCATAGAATTTGGGCACTTTTGTGTAAACACAACATCTCTGAGGACATTTTAACTACTCTGGTTTTGTATTAAAATGCACAAATTTCAAGCCTCATCCCACTTGAGGTTCCTAAACTTCTTCACTTTGCCCAAGCTTAATATATTGCCATTGTAGAGATTTAAAAAGTGTTCAAAAGAGTATGTTATATAGTAAAAAGATAGCATGTGTACTGTATGTTTTATAAAAACAGACAGTCAGGTCTGGTAGAGGTTGATAGTGGGATCCAACCGGCATTTTGACTCAAATTCTTTTGGATGTGTGTTAGTGATAAAAAAGTACGTGTTAAATGACCCATGTATCTGTCAATTATGATTGTGACAGGAGTGTACTTACTTATAGATGTTTCTTTGTTTCTTTTTAGCCCGTTACTCAGCATTGGCCTTTATTTTCTTCCAGAAGCTACGATTCCTTTCAACTTGGAATCCTACAGGAATTTGGCTAATGTAGTGTGCATTTGTGTGCTTTCTTTTTTACTTGGAAAGAACCAAACAGTCTTCTAGCAAAGAGTAATTTCTGTTAGTGGACACAGAGCTGTGCAACCGGAGTTTCATAAACTTCTGATTTTTTTAGGTAGAAATCGAATGTTTAATCACTAATCTATGTGTGTTTTAGCCTACAATGTGTTCAGATCATCCTTTTTCACATGCATATTTCTGTAACAGATGCCATAACATTGGTATGCCAGCTGATTCTGATTTTGATTTTATGCAGTTCCATGGGGAAGATTGTCTTGGTGCATTACCAAAGTCAAACTCTAAGTTTATTTTTCTAAAAATTTTCTTGAGAAAGGAATTGAGTTAGTTTTGCGTAACCTGTATTCTATAAACCAATATCATTCAGTAGTTTCACTTTTGTCTAGGTTAATCTCAAGAAGACTTCATTATTCCACCAATTTCCAAGGCATTGAAAGCAAATCCACTGTTCCTAAATTGTATTTGCTTTTTCCCCAGCGGTACGTACCTTCATTTACCATTTACTCTTCTTATACTTCATGTAACTGCTAAATATTTGGATGTTGCTGATGATGATCCTTCTTAGCTCGACAGGCTGAATTTATTTGGTCTGCTGTTTTTAATACGTTTACATTGTCTAAATAGTTTTTAATGCACTGTTCTTCCCAAGGCTTTCTCACAAGTCCTTTCCTCATTTTACTACCATTATTAGAATCTATTTTCCATTATGATTTTCAGTCCAGGCTGAAACAAAAGCACTCTTTTGCAAATCTTTCTTCTGTTCAGTGAGTTACTTTCCCTATTTCCTCTTAGCTTTCACTGTGCTCCCCTTGCTCTTTGTGTGCCTGAATGCAGCCTGGCCCTCTTTCATATCTTCTGGAATACACCCTTTTGTACCTTATTTGATACAATGGTTGGCTTTTGTTAAAGAATGTAGTCTTATGTAAATACTCTTTCGTTATCTGCATTTCTTTTCTGACTTTAATTTCTTTGACGTTTCAAGTTGGCCTGCCAGCACAGAATAAACTACAGAAGTGAGACCACAGAATAAGGTCCTTAAGGCAAGATTTTGCCTGATTTATGCCTAGGAAATACATCGTCAGTGTTACCATAACTAGTAGCTGCTCTTGTTTCCTTTGTGCATTGGAATAAAATACATTTTTTAGCAATGTCCAAGATACCTGACAAAATTACTCCCATGAATTTCTGTTCTGTTAACTTTCTGATTAAGAAAATTAAATACTGCATGAACATATTTAAATGGCAATGAAAGCAGACATCTTTTTATATTTTCACTTATTATCAGTACAGTTGCATGTAAGCAACTATAATAATTATGACCAAATATGCAACAAATTAATTTCTGCATAGTAATATCCTGGGAGTCTCATTGACTTCAGGGAGTTAAAATTGTATGACAACCCAGAATCTGACCAATTAAAAATGAATTAGATTACTGTTAATATAGTTGAATAATGTTGCATATAAGGAATGCTGAAATAAAAAAAAAAAAATTGTTTGAATCATTGTTCTATGTTTAAAGAAATTTAATTCCTGCCTATTTTGTTGAGGCAGTATGTAATGGTATTGCTCTGCAATATTTTAGTTCAGTTAAATGTCTCATTAAGAAAAATCAACTTGCTGATTTATCATTGCTTTGCAGAGTAAATTTTAATGAGTAAAATCCATTTTGCAAAGAATAATTTTTCTTTTATGGAGGTTGAAAGTGTTTGTAATAGGCATGTTTAGGTTTAAAATTATTATTGCTCCTACATCAGTTACTATTTAGTGTATATAAGAAGAATATTTTAATGAAATTTAAAAGAGTTAATCTTTGTTTTCAATATCTTAATTATGTTATATATCTGACATATTTTTAAAACTGTTTTACTGCTACCTTCCAGAAGTATATAGCTTTTCCATATTGTATAATTTATGAAATAATCCACATTTATATATTTATGTCAACTTAAAATTACCACTTGAACTTGACACGTTACTAAAAATAATGTAGACCTTGCATCCTTTCCCATACTGACCCAAGGCATTTGTATATGTAGTTTGAGATTTAGTCATAACAGGAGCTATCACGGGGTTTTTTTGCACGTATATACACATATATTTCCACAAAAATATATAAATCTCTCTAATTTGATAGAACTACACCCCTGTCATTGGAGCAATGTATTCTGCAATAGAGACCAAGGAAGTGTGCAAAGGAAAGTTTTTTTCAACATTTAGAAAAGAGGAATATTCAGTTCTGCAGCCTAAGTTGGTTAATTTCCCACGTTTCTGTTTTCATTGTAAAGGGGACTGTTTCTAAGACTCACACGGAAGAGAAACATGGTGAGAGTCTGTTGTACAGGTTCACATCTGTGTTACTGTTAAGATGAGATTTTAATTATAGGTAGACGGCATAGCATTACGGTTAATTGCCTCCAATTGCTTTAGTTTCATTTCCTTGTAACTTATGACAATTGTAAATTGTTCAGGCACAAGTTGTCTGTTCCAAGCAGTTTGAATCAGGGGACAGATAATAAATGCTTGAGAAAGGTAAAGTGGTTTGTTGGATGGCTCTCTATTCTCTGTATGGGGTAGATCTCCAACTTGTGAATGATCATATAATTTAAAAGGTATTTCATTCAATATTCAAAATTTCATATCTGTTAGTTTAAATACATGAATATGTATTTATAGGTTAGTTTTAACTTTTGGCCTTTGTAGTTGTGACTGCTTTGACATTAATGTGTTAATCCTAGTTAAATCTTGCATTTAGTTTCTATTTTTTCTGATGTAACGTGTTATACTGGCATCATAACATTCTAAGGGACTGGACAACACGTAATATATACAAAGACAAAAAGGAGGATAGTTTTATGAATAAAAATAGAAGCAGGTAGTAAGAGAACTGAAACATCTTGCTAATTCCAGTCTGTTTTTAACTAGCATATTTACTTATGTATCCAGCTACTAATTTTACTCACACTATGAAGATGAAATAGATACAAATAGTGGGGTACATTAATGGGAACAAGAGAAAAAAAAAGAGCAGGGGGAACATCAGACAGATGCACACCCTATGTTGAGAGCTACAGGGGGAAGAAGAATATGACATGATATGACAAGGCATCACCGAAAAAAGTGGGAGAGCAAATGGCATGGGAAAGACGATGAGGGGAAGACTGCTCTGTAACACCTACATATTCCCTACCTGTCAGCATCCGTTTGCTGAGATTGATGAGGCAGAAGGATCTGCTCGGCTCTACTAAAGCACAAGTTGCTCTTACAGCAGCACAGTAGCAAGATTCAGGAGCTAATGGAAGAAGTGCTCAGGAAAGCAACTGAGTAGTCTTGAAAATGCCCAAAAGAGAGTCTGTAAGTTGTAAACTCTCAATCAGCACTATTTAGAATTTCTAAATATAGTTTTGACTAGATGCGGTTTCTGCCAGCTGAAAGTTACTCTTAGTTGTTTAATGCTAGTGAAGTCTCTTGCTGTTGAGGGCTCAGAGCTTTTTTGATTGCCTACTTTAAATCCTGCAGCTCGTATGCCTGCAGGAGATCTACTGTAAGGGACATCTAGTTTTATTTGGGTAAATTTGTTCAGTTGTCATGGTAGGGGATAGGTCAACAGCCTGTCAATATCAGTGCCAGCATCTTATTGATGCTAAATTAATCTTTAAGTAACTGGTCCTTAAAGCACAACATACACATGGAGCTCTTTCTCAGTTTTACAAATTCAATATCAAATTCTCCATGGCACCACTTTTCATTATTTTCTCAAAAGACACTGTACTTTTTATGTTTTCTTCAACAATGTGTTGAACACCATTTAAAAGACATTCCCATTATCAAAGATATCTTTCAGTTAAAACTTGGATAAAAACATTAACAACTCTTTAAAAATGGATGGGTTCCAAGCTTTTTGGATGAAAACTAACATTTGCATTTTGTTTTGTTTTTCTCTCTGCAGAAATAGATTTTCCTGTTTCAACAGACTATAGCTAGCAGTTACTTAAGAAGAGCACATTTAGACTATCTAGTTTACAAAATCTGGGACAAAACACTGGGATTTTGTAAAAATCATAAGATCCTGAAAGAGTCTCATTTTGAAGGACATATGATAGCAATACCTGTATTGAATTTCCTAGTCATTAAGAGAATAATGGCTACTCACATTTCCCAAATGCAGTAGTCCAATGTTTAGAGAAATCTTTATTAAGAAAATGACCAGACATAAAAAGTCTTTCTCTTGTAAGTGTAGGCACTTAATTGACTGCTTTGATCATTAAAATAAATTAGACTACATTCTCCACAACTCCCCACGGAACTTTTATCTCAAGAGAGAATTGTAAAACAATTCACTGTTGCAATGTAAAACAGAAAACCATGTTTTCTGTACAGTGGCTGTGGCCAAGTATGTGCATTTCTTTTTTCCCTTGTCTTTGGTCTGTCTCCCCTTAAACCAGATTAGTTAAGCTGTGTTCGCTTCCTTTCTCTCTCCTTCTCTGCAAGGCAAAGTTCCAAGTCTGCTTCAATCTTGTGACTTTATTTTTGAAGTTTCAGCAAAATATGACTTACCAGAGAAGTCCCACTTTTTCAAACAGTGTAAGAGCTGTAGTTGGGGGTAGTAATTCTAGTAAGCAATGCTTTCAGGGTACCTCATTTTTTGTGACAGTTTAACTAATTTTGCATTTCTCATGTTAATGTCAGATTTCTCCTGCTCAAAGTTGGTTATAGTAATAGAGTGTCACTCATGTTATCATCACAGAAAGCCAGATCAAGCAATTGTTGATGTAACCCTTGCATTTCCATTGTATTTCTGCCTTTTTTTTACTTATTATCAAAGATTCTGTGTCCACACAGTTTCTTACAAATTACTTTGTCTAAGGTGATCTTGAAAACTTCCTATTCACTTTCTAGGTGCCATATAAATCTTAGAATAATAGGGCTTGAAGGTATCTCAAGAGGTCATTTAATCTTCTGCCAAAGGCAGAATCAGCTGTGCTTGTGTCATTTGTCAAACATTTTTCCAACCTGCTCCTAAAGCTCTAACATTTTCAGGCAAATTATTATGATACCTTTCTATAATTATAGTTTGAAAGATTTTTGCTAATGTCTAACTGGAGTGTTTCTTGTTACAGTTTAAATTCAATAAAGCTTACTCTGTCCAACAGAAACATAAAAAACATTTCTTTTCCCTTTGTTCTTGTATTCCCCTTCAATCTTTTTGTTTTTCTAAACGAATGCTTTCTATAACTCTCTGAGTTGTATCTTTTTCAAAGATGCGTTCCTAAAATTGGACCCAGTAAGCACCTGCTGTGTTACCGGTGCCAGACAGAATGGAAGACTGATTTCACATGTCTTGCAAGCTACCTTTCTATTGTTGTTCCCAATCCAATTGCCTTTTTCATAGCAGTAAAATACCTGTTGACTCATGTTGAGCGTTTGATCCTATGTGACTCCAGATTCCCTTCTACAAAACTATCAGCAAAATAATCCCTGTCATGAAGTTGGTCATTCTTGCCGAAGTGCTGTGTCATCAGTCAAAGGATTTGATCAACTTCTTGATCTTATCGCCTCTGATCTGAGACACAGAAATAACTTTAATAACGAAAGGACACATGCTCAGCTTAATCTTTCATCTTAAGACTTCTGCATGTATAAACATACCGTATTATCAGCTACTGTGATTTTTGTAATTTTACAGATTGTTTTGGAAACTGTGTGTTCTGTAACACATGCAAATAGTTTCTATTGGTTTTCAGAGATTTAAGGTTTCATTCAGAGTTGTATATAGATATGTGCATCTTTATATATATATACACATACACTACTATTGTTTATAAATTCTTATCCTACAGAAGTCACTTTAAAAGGATACAGAAAAAATGACAGTATCACCATGTTGTCAGATTTCTTAACGGACTCTGAATATCAAGCATGATCTTAATGATTTTTCTTTTTATTACAGCTCCACTTGTTTCTTTGAAGGTTTGTTAATTTACTCTATGAAATGCAGCTATTAACCTCTGTACATTTCATAGAAAGGTACTACTTCATTGTATTGCTACAAATTAATTACAAGAAGAATTAGACATGTAATATGCAAAGACCGAAATAACCAGATATGTACAATTATGTAGAAATTGTAATCGCAGGAACAGAGAAATGTGCCTTTTCAATGGCACAGTTATATTTTCTTTTGATCAAAGTATCTTTTAAGAGCTGTCATATGCTGGGGAGGTGAATGAATAGAGATATAAGGTACTCCTTCACCTTCCCTCTCTTCATGAATTTTATCTCCTTACAAAGATGTCGATTAGAGGGGTTTTTTTCATTTTCATCAGGAAAGAGAAAGAATGGAACATCTTGGATGCTTTAAGGATATAACATTGTATTTTAATATAATTTGACCTTTTAAATAATGGTGTCTTGTGTTTGATTTTGAGGACGTAAAGTAAGTTGTAATTCAAGACAAGTTGTTACATTTTTGCCTGTGATCTGTTCTCAGTTTAAAATAATTCCTTGCTTTTCCCAAACGGAAGCTCTTCCAGGCTGGCATAAACCAATGAGGCAGCAAAAAATACAGTTATTTGTAGTAAAATAAAGGAGGGGGCTTATGTTCATATGAACAACTTTTAAAGTCCTTCAGGCTGTATCGGCCACACAAAAGTGTGGCTGATTTTGAACCATTTACTTTGGCCTTATCAACATGAGATTCCAGATTTAGAATATGATAATTTGGGGATGGGTCTTGAACACATCTCCTCCAATTCAATGGATTTTTCGCTGGAGACTTGCTTAGTAGCCTGCAAACAGTAAAAATGTCATTGTTCCAATAGTGGGTTTGTTTGAAAACCTGATATTTTTAAAGTATATTTAAGTCTTCATTACAGAACTTAAATAAATAGGTGCTTCCCAGAACTTAAGAAGGGTGCATGTGATGCAGGAGCCTGTGTTTTTTCCTAGCTACAGGTTCTGTCTCTCACCAAGGAGAGGAGGGATCATCCTCCTCTCTTTTCTTCCACTCTCCCTCAGTTATTGTTTTCTTTCTCAGCTTCTAGACTGATATTCCGTGCCCTTGCATTAGCTATAGTATTTCTATAATCTTTCTCTGAGCCATTGAACACTTTGAAAAGGCAGAAAATTTTCCAGGTTGAGTTTTACTGCCGTCTTAGTGAGTTCCATTGGCCTTCAGAGGAGTGCAATGCTAACATGGTAACGCAGAGGGTGGAACAGAGGAACAAGAACTCCCAGTTTTAATGACTATGAGTTGTTCAATTGGTTCAGTGGCTCTTTTGGAGCCATGGTCACACTAAGCTGAATAAAAATACTGCTTGTCCCTGCAAATCTTGTTTTCCTTATCTCCATAAACAATCGTGTCTTCAAAATGATGATTGACAAAAAGGCAACTTTTAACTTGTAAATCATTCATCTCTAATATATACTAATCAAGATGTACTTTGTTGTTGTCACAAACAAGATAATTTAATCAAATAATCAAACACAAGAAGTCATCAGCTGCAAATAACAACTTAGCAGTAGAAAATGCATATTATTCCTCTTCGTGCAACACAGTCTCTTTCTGGAAATTCAAGGAGATGCAGTCCTTGAACGTATTTGTGGAAACGTGGAACATACAATGCCAAAGCACACACAGTCAAATTTGCATTTAACTCCCAAGGTACGACTAAAATTAGTGTAAGAGGAGATTGTCTGTTTGGTTGGCAAGCAGGAATACACTCCAAGAGCACAGCATGGAGAGGCTTTGGCTGTTAGAGGGGTGATAGTTTACATTTTAAATGTTTTGAAAAGCATGCAAAATTACATGGATTTGCATGTTTTGGCAAAGACTCTTTTTTTCCTGATAGTGGAGATTGGCAGTGGTGGTGGGGGGTTCATATTTTCTGCCTTTTGGTGGAGCTTTTTCCTTTCCATTTTTAGGTTGTTTGTTTAGATTTTCTCTTTTCCCTTTATTTCCTCTGTTCTTCAGCTGTTTGGGACTTTTTTGTTTATTTAGGCATTTTTATGTGTTTTTTTAGTACTTTGTGGGGCTGTTTTTCTTGCTTTGGTTTTGTATTCTGATTTTTTTTTTTATGTTAATCTAAATTTCTGCTTTTAGTTGGTTCTGGTGCCTTCTAGGATCTTCTGCAGCTAATAGTTTTTCTTGTTTTAAACATCTGATCTATGTAAAATTTCGACATCCCTTTTCAAAACTTAGGCATCCTGTTTGGTTTAATGGCAAATGACTGTTGTTTTCTGTTCTGTGACCTCACTCTCAAGGAATTGCTACCTAGTAAGCAATTGTCACGTCATACATCTGACACGTTCCAAGAATAATGGGAAAGGTGATAATTGATTATTGTTGTAGTCATTCAACATCCAGCAGAAAAAATGTTGTATGCAAATAGCATTTGTAACTGATATTGGTGTACAACACATTACCATGGTGACAAAATGGTCATTTTGTCCTGCCACTGAAAACCACATATTTTGTTTAGTTCCCAAAATAATTCCAAATAAAGCTGAAAACCAGCCAGACTGACAGATTTAAATGTAAAATAAGGTATTACGGACCAGTTGCTGAGTTGTTTTATTAACCTATAGCAACCTTTTTAATATATGAAACCTTTTTTAAGAAGAAATGCAAATACGTAATATAAATCTGTAGGTATTACTATATAGGACTAATTTAAAAGGTTATCCATAAAAACTGTATTTTTTTCAAATGGTCATCTTCTATCCTGCAATTACAATTATCATTCTTCACCAAACATCAAAGCAATAAAGCACAGAATACAAGCACTGTAGATCAAAGAGGGGGAAAAGTATCTTTCAAAATAAGCACATGACAGAAATAATGAATATTTGAACTTGAAGACTGAATTAGAGTATTGAGCTAACTTGATGGCTGCTGTCTAGCATTGTTACGTAAGATTGAGATTATGTAGTTGTTTTGAATTCCTACACTCTTGGCAGACTCTGCTAGAGTTACCATCAAAATGGTATTCTCCGTCTCTAAAAATTAGCTGATATTACTCACAGATTTTCTTCTCTCATAAAAAGCAACATGAATTCATGAAGAGAGGGGTGAGAAATGACTTTTGCTCTGGGAAAAATTGCAGTTTAAGAGGTAGTGGAAAAACTCAAGACTTCACTTAAAATAAATTAGCATCCTGAGTTTATGGCTCAGAGCAGTGAAAACTTCCCATGATACATTTCATACGTTAGCAATAGATTTATTTTGCTTTTTCAACAGATTTTTCAGATCTGTCTAAAAAGCACTCGCAGGGGAACTTGAACATATGATCAGCTGTGTAAGTCGGATGAGTCAGAACAGTCCACATTTCTATAGAATAGTTCATGTTTGATGTGACCACAAGGAAAAAAAGATCTATAATTCTGGACTAGATAGATATGGCTATGATATTTAAATTTGTGAAACCTGAAACATCACGGCTATAGTTCATGCGGGAATTAAATCTCTTAGAGTATGTCAAATGCAATAAGGGCTTCTATGAGTACATAAGCAGCAAAAGCAAGGCTAGAGAAAACACAAGCCTGCTACTGACTGGGTGTTGTGGTTTAACCCAGCAGCTGGCAACTAAGCACTAGACAGCTGCTCGCTCACCCCTCCCTTTTTCCCCAGTGGGGTGGGGAGGAGGAGAAATGGAAAAAAGGGGAAACTTGTGGGTTGAGATAAAGACAGCTTAATAAGACAACAAAGTAACTACTACTACTACTAATACTATTAATCTTAATAGTAATAATTAATTTGCAAAACAAACTCTAAAGAATACAATTTTTTCTCACCACCTAATGACCAGTTGTGTAGCCAGTCCCCAAGCAGTGATTGCAGAACCCATGGGTTTCCCAGAGCTTACGAATTTTGCAGATTTCTTCGAGTTCACGAATTTCACATAAGTCGACAAACTCATGGAAAAAAAATGAACTCCTAGGAAAGTTCAAACCCCTGGACAAGAGAGGATTCAAACTCACAGAAAAGAGAAGAAAAAAAAAAAAAAAGATTTCTGCCCCCAGCCAACCCACTTCTATAAAATGAGCATGACATCCATGGCATGGAATATTTCCACTGGCCAGCTTGGGCTAGCTGCCTGGCTGTGCTCCCAGCTCCTGCACACCTCCTCATTAAAATGATAGGGAGACTGGAAAAAGTCCTTGACTTTTTATTAAGAACTGAAAACATCAGTGTTATCAATATTATTCTCATACTAAATCCAAAACACAGAAGCTACTGGAAGGAAAATTAACTCTGTCCCAGCCGAAACCAAGACACTGGGGCAAAGACGCTGGTGATATAGAGCATGGAAAAGGCTGAGGTACTGAATGCCTCCTTTTCCTTGGTCTTCACTAGTAAAACCAGCCTTCAGAAATCCCTGCTAGAAACCAGAGGGTAGGTCTGGAGCAAGGAGGACTTACCCTTGGTGGAAGAGGAGAATGTCAGGGAACAGTTTAGCAAGCTGGACCTACGTAAGTCCTGATGGGATGCATGCATCAAAGCTGATGGAGGTGGCTGATGTCATTGCAAGTCAGCATGAATTCACAAGGGGAGCGAATAGGAGTACCTCTCCTATGAGGGCAGGCTGAGGGAGTTGGGGCTGTTCAGCCTGGAGAAGAGAAGGCTCCGGGGTGACCTTATAGCAGCCTTCCAGTACCTGAAGGGGGCCTACAGGAAGGATGGAGAGGGACTTTTCACAAGGGTG
>Ga0065711_1029559_pt1 | contig 35710 bp, 30 predicted proteins | sample Hoacrofraction12_FD_59098 | JGI IMG/M metagenome (GOLD analysis project Ga0065711, IMG submission 59098) | Hoatzin crop microbial communities from Cojedes, Venezuela - Epithelial fraction 12 v2 (version 2) | ecosystem: Host-associated > Birds > Digestive system > Esophagus > Crop | place...
AATAGATATAATCAGCAGGATGGAGAAGAAATAGGTCCCCAAGAACTTGGATATGATATAGCGGTCGAGCCGAGACACGTTTAAAAACTATTTAATTGATAAATTCCTGTGAATTAAATCCTTTCGCCCAGTTGCTTAACCATTGCTTCTTTCCATGGGCGGAATGTTCCTGCGAGAATTTGCCTGCGCGCTTCGCCTGCCAGCCACAGGTAGAAACCGAGGTTGTGGATGCTGGCGATTTGCATGGCCAGGAGTTCCTGCGCCTTGAAAAGGTGGTGGACGTAGGCCTTGGTGTAGGCGGTGTCCACGAAGGTGTGGTTGTCGGGGGCGAGCGGGCTGAAGTCCATCTCCCACTTCTTGTTCCTGAGGTTGATGGTGCCTTGGCTCGTGAAGAGCATGGCGTTGCGGCCATTGCGCGTAGGCATCACGCAGTCAAACATGTCCACGCCTCGCTCAATGCCCTCGAGAATGTTGATGGGAGTGCCAACGCCCATAAGGTAGCGCGGTTTGTCTTTGGGCAGGATGCCATTGACCACCTCAATCATTTCGTACATCGTTTCTGCAGGTTCGCCCACGGCAAGTCCGCCGATGGCATTGCCGTCCATGCCGAGTTCGGCGACATTCTCGGCGGCCCGAATGCGCAAATCCTTGTAGGTGCAACCCTGAACGATGGGGAACAGGCTCTGGTAGTAGCCGTGTTGCGGTTCTGTTTCGCGATATTGCTTCACGCAGCGCTGCAACCAGTGCTCGGTGAGGTCGAGCGAGTTTTTGGCGTAACTGTATTCCGACGTGCCTGGCGGACACTCGTCGAACGCCATCATGATGTCGGCGCCAATGGTTCGTTCGATGTCAATGACGCGCTCTGGCGAGAAGAAATGCTTGCTGCCGTCGATGTGCGAGCGAAATTCAGCGCCTTCGCGCGTGAGTTTGCGGATTCCGCTGAGCGAAAACACCTGAAAACCGCCGCTGTCGGTGAGGATGGGGCGGGAGAATCCATTGAATTTGTGCAAGCCGCCTGCCGCGTGGAGCACTTCAAGTCCGGGGCGGAGGTAGAGGTGGTAAGTGTTGCCGAGGATGATTTGCGCCTTGATGTCGTTGAGCAGTTCACGCAGGTGCACGGCCTTCACGCTGCCCACCGTGCCCACGGGCATGAAAATGGGCGTTTCGATTTGCCCGTGGTCTGTGCTGATGAGGCCGGCGCGTGCGCTCGACTGTGGGTCTGTTTTGAGGAGGGTGAATTGCATTGTTTCGGAGTTAACGAATTGCCATTAAAGATGGTTCGTGGTTAAAGCAGTGCATATTGGAGAACCTCCTGCACGTCTTTCACGTAGTGGAAAGTGAGTCCCTTGATGTATTGCGCGGGAATGTCGTCGATGTTCTTCTTGTTTTCTTCGCAGAGAATAATCTCAGTGATTCCGGCGCGCTTGGCGGCAAGAATTTTTTCCTTGATGCCGCCCACGGGCATGACCTTGCCGCGCAGGGTGATTTCGCCGGTCATGGCCAGATTCTTGCGCACTTTGCGGTGGGTGATGGCGCTCGCGATAGACGTGGCGATGGTGATGCCGGCCGACGGACCGTCCTTGGGCACAGCGCCCTCAGGCACGTGGATGTGGATGTTCCATTCCTCGAAGAACTGCGGGTTGATGCCCAAAGCGTCGGCATGCGCTTTCACGTATTCAAGGGCAATGGTGGCGCTTTCCTTCATCACGTCGCCCAGGTTGCCAGTGAGCGTGAGTTTGCTGCCTTTGCCCTGACTGAGCGAAGTTTCCACGAACAGGATTTCGCCTCCAACGGCGGTCCAGGCCAGACCCGTAACCACGCCGCAGTAGTCATTGTTCTGGTAGTGCTCGCGGCTGAAAATCTCGGTGCCAAGATAGGTGGGAACGTCAGCGGCATCCACTTTGGTGCTGCCTGCCGCAGTCTCTTCGCGTGCCTGCTGCAATGCGATTTTGCGCATCACTTTGGCCAGTTTCTTGTCCAATTCCCTGACGCCGCTTTCGCGCGTGTAGTCCTCAATGATTTTCTCAATGCCCCGCTTGATGAACGTGACGGATTTCTTGTCAAGTCCCAGTGCCTCAGCGTTTTTGGGGATGAGATGGCGCTTGGCAATCTCAATCTTTTCCTCAGTGAGATAGCCGCTGACCTCGATGAGCTCCATGCGGTCGAGCAGGGGGGCGGGGATGTTGCCGATGTTGTTGGCGGTGGCAATGAACATGACTTTCGAAAGGTCGAAGTCAATGTCGATGTAATTGTCGTGGAATGCGCCGTTCTGCTCTGGGTCGAGCACCTCGAGCAGGGCAGACGACGGGTCGCCGTGGAAGTCGTTTGACGACACTTTGTCGATTTCGTCGAGGATGAAGACGGGGTTGGACGTCTTGGCATCGAGCATGGCCTTGATGATGCGTCCAGGCATAGCGCCGATGTAGGTGCGGCGGTGTCCGCGGATTTCCGATTCGTCGTGCAGACCGCCAAGCGAAACGCGCACATACTGGCGCTTCATGGCTTTGGCGATGCTCTTGCCGAGGCTGGTTTTGCCCACTCCCGGAGGACCGTAGAGGCAGAGAATGGGCGATTTCATGTCGCCGCGGAGTTTCAGCACGGCAAGGTGCTCCAGAATGCGCTCCTTCACCTTCTCCATGCCGTAGTGGTCGCGGTTGAGAATGCGCTCAGCAGCCTTCAGGTCGAGCTGGTCGTTGGTGTATTCGTTCCACGGCAACTGCAGCAGGGTGTCGAGGTAGTCGTAGAGCGCGGCGTACTCTGGGCTTTGGCTGGGCTGATGGCTGAGGCGAATCAGTTCCTTCTCAAACTTTTCGCCAACGGCCTCGCTCCATTTCATCTTTGATGCGCGGGCGCGGAGTTTTTCAATGTCGTCCTCGCCTTCATCGCCCAGTTCGTCCTTGATGTTTTCCAATTCGCGCTTCAGGAAAAACTCGCGCTGCTGCTGGCTGAGTTCCGCATGCGTCTGCATTTGGATGTTTGCCTTGAGTTGCGCATACTGGTATTCGCGGTTAAGGATTTCGAGCAGTTTCAGTGCGCGCTCGTGCTGGTCGCTCAGGGCAAGCAGTTCCGCCTGCTCGTTGTTGGGGATGGGGAGAGTTGCCGAGAGAAAATTGATGAACGACACGCAACTTTCCACGTCTTTGAGCGCAAACGACGGCTCAATTTTGTTGCCGTCTTGCTTTTGCATGTATTTCTCCGCCAGGTCTTTGCATGCCTCCACAGTGGCGCGATAGACCTTGTCGCCTTTCTTGGGCTCCTGTTCGGGCGCAGGGGCAACCTTGCCCATGAGATACCTTGAACCTTCGTGCACCTCCACGAGCGAAACGCGGCTGAATCCCTGCAGGAATGCCGTCTGGCTGCCATCGGGCAGCTCCAGCAGTTTCACTACTTTCGCCAGCACGCCCATTTCGTAGAGTCCTTCGGCGCCAGGGTTGTTCTCGCGCTCGTTCTTTTGGCCGAAAACGGCGAAAGTGTCGTGGTTCTTCTCCATGTCCTTGAGCAGGTTGCGCGAGGACTTCCGCCCTGCGTTCACGGGCAGGAGCGTGTGGGGGAAAAGCACCATGGTGCGGAGCGGCAGGATGGGTATCTCGCGCTCCGCAATATCCGTGTCCTCAGGCATTTTCAGTTCTGAGGCGTCGATGTTTGCAATGACGTTGATGGTTCGCTCTGCGGGCAAACCTTCCAATATATTGTTGAAATCGTTAATCTTCATCCTAAGGTCTTCAGGTTTCTTTGTTCAATCAAACTGCAAAGTTAGCACAAAAAAACGACAAAATGCCCCTTTTCACATTTTTTATGCTTCCGCAGAAGCATCGGGGCAGGTGAAAGTCTGGCCGTCGTAAGCCAATTGGATGCCTTCGGGCATGCGCAGTTCTTCCTCAGCGTGGGGAAGGATGTGGTGGGACATGTGAATGAGGTAAGTCTCTTTCACGTGCAGTTTGCGCGCAAAGTCAATGGCCTCCTCAATGCTTTGGTGCGAAGGATGGTCCCAATGGCGCAAACCATTCAGAATCATGTATTTCACGCCTTCCAAGCGTGCGGCGTTTTCGTCGTCAATGGTCTTCATGTCGGTGACGTAGGCGAAGTTGTCGATGCGGAATCCGAGGATGCCCAGTTTGCCATGCATCACGCGGATGGGCAGCACCCCCACGTTGCCCACTTTGACGATTTCGCCTGGAACGGCCTCTTCCAAGTCCAGTTTCGGCACGCCCGGATAGCGTTTCTCCACAGGCGTGAAGCAATAGGGGATGCGCTGCCGCAGATGCGTCACGCAATAGTCGTCGCCATAGACCGTTACGTCGCCAAACATGCAGTAGGGGCGCAGGTCGTCGAGGCCGCCCACGTGGTCGTAGTGCTCGTGCGAGCAAAACACGGCGTCCAGGCGCGGAATGCTCACGCTCAGCATTTGCAGGCGGAAGTCGGGACCGCAGTCAAACAGGATGTGGCGCATGCCGTCGGGAGCGCTTTCGTCGGGCACCTGCACCAGCGCAGAGCAGCGGAAGCGCTTGTCGCGAGGGTCGGTCGAAGTGCAGGTGCGGCACTTGCAGCCAATCACCGGCACGCCCGTCGATGTGCCTGTTCCAAGAAGCGTTACTTTCATCATGCTTGCCCTGCCGTTTGCTGATTGAGAAAAACCACTTCTGGGCGAATTTCAATGCCGAATTTTTTAGCCACGTCGGCGCGGATGGCATCGCTCAGGCGTACAATCTCCTCGCCCGTTGCGCCGCCGTGGTTGACAATGACCAGTGCCTGCTTTTCATAAACGCCCGCATGTCCCAGGTCTTTGCCTTTCCAGCCGCACTGCTCAATGAGCCAGCCCGCAGGCACTTTCACGCCGTTTGGGGCGGGGTAGTGCGGCACGTTGGGATAGGCTGCTTGCAGTTGCACGAAGGCCTCTTCCGAAATCACGGGATTGACGAAGAAACTGCCCGCGCTGCCCAGTTCGTCCACATCTGGCAACTTGCTGCGGCGCAGGTCGATGACCGCTTGCCGCACGTCGAGTGGCGTGGGGTGGGGCAGGTCGCCCAGCGAACTGCGCAGGTTTCCGTAGTCCAGCCGCGGCGCAAACGTCTCCTCCAGTTTGAAAGTCACGTGCGTAATGGCCCATTTGCCCGCTTCTGCCTTTTTGAAAATGCTGCTGCGGTAACCATATTCGCACTCTTCTTTGGCAAAGGTGCGCGCCGCGCCAGTCTGCAGGTTGATGGCCTCCACGCTGACGATGAAGTCTTTGGCTTCCAGACCGTAAGCGCCAATGTTTTGTACGGCCGAAGCGCCCACTTCGCCAGGGATGAGCGACAGGTTTTCCAGTCCGCTCAGCCCTTGCTGCAGCATGGTCAAAACAAAATCGTCCCACACCTCGGCCGCGCCAGCGCGAACGATATTTCCATTCACCTCAATGCCGCGAATGCCGCTGTGCAGCACCGTTCCGGGGAAGTCGCCCACCAGCAGCACATTGCTTCCGCCGCCCAAGTGGAAGCAAGGCTGAGTGACCAGCGGAAGCGCTTCCCGCAGTTCCTCTTCCGAGTCGTATTCAATGAACTGCGCACACCGCGCGTCAATGTGAAACGTGTTGTGCTGCAGCAGGTTATAGTTCTTTTCGATTCTCACGCTAATGTTCTCCTTATTATATTATATAGCGCCCAATGCTTTTAGTTCTCAATTTCAAACAACCTCCATTCGTCGCCCGTGCGGTCAAACTTCAGCGTGAAGAACAGGCCGTTGCTCAGTCCCCTGAGCTGAAGCACCTTGCGGTTTTGCGAAATCTGCGGCTGCCCGTAGTCCATGAGCCAGAGCGTGTCGGCCGCGAGTGGATAGTCGTTGGTCAGCAGCGGCCATTCGTCGCGCGAAACTTGCGTGTCCACCTCTTCGCCGTCCTCGTCCTCCAGTTCCACGCGCAGCGAAAGCGGAAAAATGACATGCGCCGTCTGGAATGCCGAGTCTGTGGACCAGTGGCTGAAGAACTGCAGGAACTGCGCCAGCGGCGTCGCCCCCACTTTCAGGTCCTCGTCGTCCTCCAAGCGCCATTTCCCGTCGGAGCGCCCGAAAGTGTAGCGCTTCACGATGCTGTCGTGCGGCACAAAGCGCGTAATCAGCACCTTGCGCAGCGACGTGTCCTTGGCCACCTCCATGTCGTTCATGCGGTCGCCCGGCACGGCGCACAGGTCCACGTGGAGCAGCGGCGAAACATCGATGGTATCGTTGCTGCGCTCGCGCAAAAACTCGGGGTCGCTCACCAGGCGAAAGAAAAAATCGTCGAACACTTCGTCCACCGTCACCGGCACCGTGTCTTCCTCCCACAAATCCAGTTCGTCGAGTTCCTCAGCCTCCTCCTCAAAGCATACCGAAAGCGTGTCGGAAGCATCGGCCTGAGCGTCGTTGCTGCCAGTGCATCCGAGCAGCAGCGAGCAGGCTGCTATGCTGAAAAAACAAACTAAAATGCGCATGTGGTGGATTTTTGGGCGTGCAAAGATAGCAAACTTGCACGAATTCACCAACTTTTTATTTCCAATTCTGAAAAAAAACGCTTACCTTTGCGTAAATTTTCAAACCCCTAAAACTTCAAAATCATGAAAAAGAAATTTCTTTTGGCTTCTTTGGCGCTCTCGGCCGTGCTGGGACACGCGCAAGTGACCATTGACATTGATGCCAACGAACGCGGCGTGCAAGTGGCGCCAACGCTCTATGGCATTTTCTTTGAGGAGATTAACCATGCTGGCGACGGCGGCCTCTATGCCGAGCTCATCAGCAACCGCTCCTTCGAAGACGGCAAGGACATCCCCCACTGGAAGACCGTGGGCAGCGGAGCATCCATCAAACTCAGCAACACCGATTTGCTCAACAAAGTGCAGAGCAACGCACTGCAACTCACGCTCAGCGGCAAGAAAAACCAGCAGGCGGGCGTGAGCAACGACGGCTTCTGGGGCATCAACGCCGTGCAGGGCCGCACCTACAAACTCTCGTTCTGGGCCAAGGCGCCCAAGGGTTACAAAGGCACGCTCACGGCTGTGCTCACCAGCCAAGACGGCACCAAGACCTATGCAAAGACGCAGGTGTCTGCCGTTTTGGGCAAGACGTGGAAGAAATATACCGCCACGCTCACTTCCAATGCAAACGACCCCAAGGCCAATTTCGCCCTCATGGGCAATGCGCCTGGCACCATCCTGCTCGACATGGTAAGCCTCTTCCCGCCCACGTTCAAGAACCGTGAGAACGGCTGTCGTCCCGACCTCGCGCAAATGCTGCTCGACCTCCATCCGCAGTTCATGCGCTTCCCCGGCGGTTGCTACGTCGAGGGTCAGGGCTCGCCCGACAATGCCTTCCGCTGGGACCGCACCATTGGCCCCATTGAGGAGCGCATCGGTCACATGAACCAGAACTGGGGCTATCGCGTGAGCGACGGACTGGGCTACCACGAGTTCCTGCAACTCAGCGAGGACCTCGGCGCTAAGCCGCTTTTCGTAGTCAATGTCGGCATCTGGCACGGCGGTTTCACCCCCTACGACTCCATCCAGCCTTGGATTGACGAGTGCCTCAACGCCATTGAATACGCCAATGGCCCCGTCACTTCCAAGTATGGCGCCATGCGTGCCAAGAATGGTCACCCCGCGCCCTTCAACTTGGAGTACCTGGAGATTGGCAACGAGAACAATCAGCCCGACGTGCGCGCCCAGAGCGACCACTACTACGAGCGCTACAAGCAGTTCCAGGACGCCATTCTCGCCAAATATCCCAACATGCACCTCATCGGCAACGTAGTGGCGTGGGGCGACGACAATCCCAAGTGGGAAAGCGAAGTGCCTTGCGAACTCCTCGACGAGCACTACTATCGCTCGCCCATCTGGTTCGCCAACCAGTTCAACAAATATGACACTTACGAGCGCGGAAAGCACGACATCTACGTCGGCGAATACGCTGTCACGCAGGGCTTTGGCACGCTCGGCTCTCTCCGCGCCGCCCTGGGCGAGGCCATCTACATGATGGGCATGGAAAACAATTCCGACATCGTGAAAATGGCATCCTACGCGCCCATCTTCTTCCACGAGGATGGCACAGGCTGGATGCCCGACATGATTCGTTTCAACAGCGCAAAGGCCTTTGGCACGCCCTCCTACTACGTGCAGAAACTGCTCGCAGAAAACGTTGGCACGCAGATGCTCAAGGTGCGCCTCACCAATCCCTACGACGCCAAGGCCAATCCGCAGGCAGAAGTGCCCGCCGCGCCCTGCAGCGTAGGTCTCGGCAGCTGGCAGACCCAAGTGACCTACAAGGACATGCAGGTCAGCGCCGACGGCAAAATCATCACGCCGAAGGACTGGAAGGCTGAGCGCGGCCAGTGGACCGGCTATGCGCAGACCTCCATGGAAGAGAATTGCACCAACGTTTCGGCCACCACATTCGGCGGAAACAAATACACCTACACTCTGAAAGGCCGCAAGGACAGCGGCAACGAAGGCCTCATCGTCGTGTTCGACTACAAGGACAGCAAGAACTACTCCTGGCTCAACCTCGGCGGTTGGGGCAACACGCAGCACGCCATTGAACAGACCATCGACGGCGCACGCACGCCCATTGCCACCAAGCAGGGCACCGTGGAGACGGGCAAATGGTACGACATCCGCATCGAAGTGGAAAACGACAGCATCACTTGCTTCGCCGACGGCCAACTCGTCCTCGCTACGCGCTACCCATTCGTGCAGCAGGGTCTCGTAGCCAACGCTGCCATTGACAGCAAGACGGGCGAAACCATCGTGAAGGTGGTTAACTTCGGCGGCGAAAGCACCACCGCGCAGGTCAACCTCAACGGCCTGGGCAAGACCACTGCCCGCGTGATTCGCCTCACTTCGGCTTCCGAAGCAGACGAGAACACTATGGACGCGCCCACCCACGTCTATCCCACGGAGCAGACCGTCAGCACAAACCAGAACGGCGTCGAACTCTACGTTCCTGCCCATTCCCTCAACATTCTCCGCGTGAAGTAAAAAGTTCGCGCGCGGAAAATCCCTCTGGCCGCACTCGTTCACAGAAACGGGTGCGGTCTTTTTTGCAAACGACCGCAGTGATTCTCAAAAACGACCGCAGTGGTTTTTCAAAACGACCGCAGTGGTTTTCAGAAGCGACCGCGCTCATTTTGCAAAACGAGTTAACTCGTTTTGCAAAATGAGTTAACTGATTTCTGGAAACGAGTTAACTCGTTTTCCCAATCGGGTGGGGCAGGGCGGATTTCCCCTCGTTCGTTTGCAAATTTTCGCGCTCGCATTTGCGAACTTTCCCTCGCGCGTGCGCGTATATATAATAAGGAGTGGCGGCTTGACTTATTTGGCGGTGGGAGTGCAAGTGCTCGCGCTTTTTGTCACCGGTTTTTGAGTTTTGTTGACAATTTGAAAGCAATATTTGGTAGTTTAATTGACAAAGAAAAGACTTTTTTCGTGTTTTTATGAAAAAAGTTTAGGCAAAACGCTTGTTATTTGCGCAAAATGTTATAACTTTGCAGCGGAAAAAGATAAAATGACTGTTTGAAGGATGAAATCGACGATTCATTTCACGAAAATGCACGGGGCTGGCAACGACTACATTTATGTGTGGCTGCCGGAAAATCCGATTGCCGACCTTTCGGCCGCGTCTATTGCTTGGAGCCGTCCGCATTTCGGCATTGGCAGCGACGGGCTGATTGCCATCGACCGCAGTGAAGTGGCCGATTTCAGCATGCGAATCTTCAACGCCGATGGCAGTGAGGCGAAGATGTGCGGCAACGGCATCCGCTGTGTCGGCAAATTCGTCCGCGACCACGGCCTCACCGACAAGCAGGTCATTACGGTGGACACGCTTTCGGGCGTGAAGACCATCGCGCTGACCGAGGACGAGAGCGGCGAGGTGAACGGCGCCTGTGTTGACATGGGCGTGCCAGTTGTGGCGGAAAGTTTCACGTCGGCCGGTCTGCCCGAGGGCGTTTCGGTGAGCATGGGCAATCCGCACTACGTCATTTTCGTGGACGACATTGCGCAAGTGGTGCTCGAGGAGGCTGGCAAGGCGCTGGAGCATCACCCCGCATTCCCTGGCGGCTGCAACATCGAGTTTGCCGAGGTTCGCTCCGACGGCACCATCCGCATGCGCGTTTGGGAGCGCGGCAGCGGCATCACGCTGGCTTGCGGAACAGGTGCCTGCGCCACGGTTGTGGCGGCCATGAGCACAGGGCGCGTGAGCCGTTCGGGCGCCGTAAGCATTGAAATGGACGGCGGATGGCTGAGCATCGCTTGGAACGAAAGCGACGGCCACGTGATGATGACGGGACCTGCCGCCCGCGTGTTCGAAGGAACGCTGACGATTGATAACGAATAGAATAACAGCCACTTAGGAAGATAAGAGAAAGGAGATGAGCGTATGGCTTTGGTCAATGAGAACTTTTTGAAACTGTCGCAGAACTATCTGTTTTCTGACATTGCGAAGAAGGTGAATGCCTTTCAGGTGGCGCATCCGCAGGTGAGCGTCATTCGTCTGGGCATTGGCGACGTGACGCAGCCGCTGGCTCCCGCCGTGATTGCGGCGATGCACAAGGCGGTGGATGAGTTGGCGGCGGCCGAAACGTTCCGCGGCTACGGTCCGGAGCAGGGCTACGACTTTCTGCGCGAAGCCATTGTGAAGAACGATTTCCTGCCGCGCGGCGTTCATCTCGACCCCTCGGAGGTGTTTGTGAACGACGGCGCCAAGAGCGACACGGGCAACATTGGCGACATCCTGGCCAAGGACAACACTATCGGCCTGACCGACCCCATCTATCCCGTCTATGTGGACTCGAACGTGATGGCGGGCCGCGCGGGCAACCTGCTCGGCGGAGTTTGGAGCGACATTGTCTATATGCCTTGCAACGGCGAAAACGGCTTCGTGCCTGAACTGCCCTCGCGCCGCGTGGATGTGGTCTATCTGTGCTACCCCAACAACCCCACGGGCACGGTCATCAGCCGCGCCGAACTGAAAAAGTGGGTGGACTACGCGCTGCAAAACGACACGATTATCATGTACGACGCGGCCTACGAGGCATACATTCAGGACCCCGACATTCCGCATTCCATCTACGAAATCAAGGGCGCGAAGAAGTGCGCCATCGAGTTCCACAGTTATTCCAAAACCGCTGGCTTCACGGGCGTTCGCTGCGGCTACACCGTTGTGCCGAAGGAACTCACCGCGGCCCGCGTGGAAGGTGAGCGCGTGAACCTTAACCAACTGTGGCTCAGGCGCCAAAGCACGAAGTTCAATGGTACCAGCTACGTCACGCAACGCGGCGCCGAGGCCACTTATTCGCCCGAAGGCAAGCAGCAGGTGCGCCAAACTATTGCCTACTACATGAACAACGCGCGAATCATGCGCGAAGGCTTTGCCAAGATGGGCCTGCAGACCTACGGCGGCGAGAACGCGCCCTACATCTGGCTGCGTGTGCCGCACGGCATGACGTCGTGGCAATTCTTCGACCAACTGCTCTACGAGGCGCACGTCGTGGGCACGCCAGGTGTAGGATTCGGTCCTGCCGGCGAAGGCTACTTCCGCTTCACAGCCTTTGGCAGCAAAGAGAACTGCGAAGAAGCCATGCAGCGCATCGCCAAGTGGCTGAAGTGAACATGAAACAAAAAAAATTGCAAACAAAATTCATAACTCAATAAATTCACAATTATGGCATCAAGACTGAGATTTAAAGTGGTGGACGACGCGTTCAAAAAGCGTCCCGTGGATGTGGAAGCGCCTGCAGAGCGGCCTTCCGAGTATTTCGCCAAGTATGTCTTCAACAAGCAGAAAATGTACAAGTATCTGCCCTCGAAGGTGTACGAGAAAATGTGCGACGTCATCGACAACGGCGCGCCCTTCGACATCAGCATTGCCGACGAAGTGGCCGAAGGCATGAAGAAATGGGCCATGGACCTCGGCGTAACCCACTACACGCACTGGTTCCAGCCCCTCACCGAAGGCACGGCCGAGAAGCACGACGGCTTCGTGGAGCACGACTGGAAAGGCGGCATGGTGGAGGAGTTCGAAGGCAAACTGCTCGTGCAGCAAGAACCTGACGCATCTTCGTTCCCCAGCGGCGGCATCCGCTCCACCTTCGAAGCCCGCGGCTACAGCGCCTGGGACCCCACTTCGCCCGTCTTTGTCATTGGCGACACGCTGATGATTCCCACCATTTTTGTGGCCTACACCGGCGAGGCACTCGACTACAAGGCACCGCTCAAGAAGGCGCTCTTCGCTGTCGACAAGGCTGCCACGGCCGTTTGCCACTACTTCTATCCCGATGTGAAAAAGGTCATCAGCAACCTCGGTTGGGAGCAGGAGTATTTCCTCGTCGATGAGTCGCTCTACTCCGCACGCCCCGACCTCGTGATGACGGGACGCACCCTCATGGGTCACGACAGCGCAAAGAACCAGCAGATGGACGACCACTACTTCGGCTCCATTCCTGAGCGCGTGGAAAACTTCATGAAGGACATCGAAATTCAGGCGCTCGAGCTCGGCATTCCCTGCAAGACACGCCACAACGAGGTGGCGCCCAACCAGTTTGAGCTTGCGCCCATTTTCGAAGAGACCAACCTCGCCGTTGACCATAACATGCTCATGATGAGCATCATGAAGCGCGTGGCACGCAAGCACGGATTCCGCTGCCTGCTCCACGAAAAGCCCTTCAAAGGCATCAACGGTTCGGGCAAGCACAACAACTGGTCGCTCTCCACAGACACCGGCGTGCTGCTCCACGGACCTGGCAAAACGCCCATGGACAACCTCCGCTTCGTCACTTTCATCGTTGAAACCCTCAAGGCCGTCTACGACCACAACGGACTGCTCAAGGCCTCCATCATGACCGCCAGCAACAGCCACCGCCTTGGCGCAAACGAGGCACCGCCCGCCATCATCTCCTCGTTCCTCGGAAAGACCGTTAGCGACCTGCTCGACCACGTGGAGAATGCCACCGACGACGATATCCTCACGGTGAAAGGCAAGACCGTGATGAAGCTCGACATCCCCTCCATTCCTGAGATTCTCATCGACAACACCGACCGCAACCGTACCTCGCCCTTCGCCTTCACCGGCAACCGCTTCGAGTTCCGCGCCGTGGGAAGCGAGGCCAACTGCGCCAGCGCCATGCTTACGCTCAACACCGCTGTGGCAGAAGCACTTACCAGCTTCAAGGAGCGCGTCGATGCACTCATCGAACAGGGCGAAGCAAAAGAGAGCGCCATCCTCAAAGTGGTGCGCGAGGACATCAAGTACATCAAGCCTATCCGATTCGACGGCAACGGCTACAGCGGCGAATGGAAGGAAGAAGCCGCTAAGCGAGGCCTGGATTGCGAAACATCGTGTCCTCTCGTTTACGACCGCTATCTCGACGACGCAAGCATCCGCATGTTCGAAAGCCAGCACGTCATGACCAAGCCCGAACTCGCGGCCCGCAACGAAATCAAGTGGGAAACCTACACCAAGAAAATCCAGATTGAGGCACGCATCTTCGGCGACCTGTGCATGAACCACATCATCCCCGTCACCACGCGCTACCAGTCCGCACTCATCGACAACGTGCACAAGATGCGCGAGATTTTCCCCAACGACAAAGCCGACGCGCTTTCTGCCGACAACATCAAAATCATCGAAAGCATTGCAGAGCACAATGCCTTCATCGCAGAAAACGTCGTCAAACTCGTTGAGGCGCGCAAGGTGGCAAACAAAATCGAGAGTGAGCGTGAGAAGGCCATCGCCTACCACGACAGCGTATTCCCATACCTCGACGCCATCCGCTACCATGTGGACAAACTCGAGCAAATCGTTGACGACGAACTTTGGCCGCTCCCCAAGTACCGTGAACTCCTCTTCATCCGCTAAATCCCTCTTACTCAGTTCATAAACGAGAAAGCCGCGCAACCCATCTTGCACGGCTTTCTCATTCTTTTCGCCAAATTCTATCCACCAAAATCCCGCTCCACGGCACTCCAATTTCCCAATGCTCATCTGCCAAAATCGCAACCCTGACCTGCCGAAAACGCAACGGTACTCTGCCGAAAACGCAACCCTATCCTGACGGAAACGAAATCCTATCCCCACACAAATCTAATCCTATCTTCGCGCAAATCTAATCCTATCTTCGCGCAAATCCAATCATATCTTCGCGCAAATCCAATCATATCTTCGCGCAAATCTAATCATATCCTCGCGCAAATCCAATCATATCTTCGCGCAAATCTAATCATATCTTCGCGCAACTCAAGTCATATCGTTCCGCAACTTTAATCATATCGCCGCCGGCAACTTGTCTTATCAAAATTTCAAAACCACTGATAGGTCTCTCCAGAACCAGATTTTTCCCATGAACGAACCAGATTTCTTCCTGCCATTCTTTGCAAATTCCAGGGAAATCTATGGAAGTTCGTTTGGAAATCTTTTTCATAGTTGTTTAACTTCTCCTGTATTAAGTTTTCAAATCATAGGTTCAACCTTCCATTCCTTTCCTTTGTATTTTATCAAAGCATAATCATGGTCTTTGGTGAAATTCGCCCAACGGGTCATCCCCAGTGCTTTGCATGTGGAACTCATGATTTTGGTGAGGTCTATGCCCGCCACTTTCATCGGTCCTCGCACATGATAGCATTTTGCATTAATGTGATTGATGGCGAAGGCATAATTGCAGCAGGCGGTAAATACTTTCGCATAACCCACGCAATGTGTTGGCGTCTTATGCTTCAGGCTGAGTTGCTTCAGGCTTTTTAACTTCGACTCTGTAGAGAATTTCAGGCACTTCTTGGTAATGGAACTACATGCCGAAACAATGTCATCGATATCGTCCATGTCTTGTGTCTTTTCCCTGACATATTGCTGAATTTCGGCATTGTCCAGGCTGACGTTGCCCACATACTGCACAGGTCCGATGTTGAGTAGCAGGCAAACGGCGAAGAGTAGTGAGTTCATTGTTTGGTCGTTTTCTCTATTTTGCCTGATTTAATGGCTTTTCTTATTTCCTGGATGATGAAGCACGTAAATAATATGGCCCCACTAATGAGCAATACGCCAAAGAGGCAGCAAAGTATAGCAAACAGACTATAGCCCTCCGTGTATTCTATGGGCATGTCTGCTGCTTTATCTGCAATTAAAAAGTTGAACATTTCTTTCTTTTTAGCAGGGTTAGTAGAAGAAGCGACCGTTACTTTTTCACTTGTTTAAGATTCTTTGTGAAATTGAAATCCAGTGGCACGTTGTTAACCCAGACAATGCATTGAGCCATCAAGACATTTTCCCAATGAGGAATCCATAACCTGCCCTCGAATTTCTTGTTGCCTTTGAAGAACATGTCGTATTCTCGCGGGTTAGTGTAAATAATAGGTTTCACGCCATATTTCTTCTCCAGCAGTTCGTCTAAGGCGCAGAGATTCTTGTAGAGGGTATTCTCCTCTTCTTTCGTCTTCATTTTTATCGCCAAATTCTCGAAATCGATGACAGGGCGGAGGTCAGCATCCTTCGCATAGTTGACAAAATTCTTAAATTGCGCTTGGGGTGAGCTGTTCCGGGAGAAGAAATGGTAGTACCCCACTTTGAGGTTCCGCTTTTTCGCTTCCGCATGGTGTTTCTTCGCCATGGGGTCACGGAAAGTGGCGCCCTCCGTGGCCTTGATATAGACGAAATTCAACTGCTTTTTCTGGTTAAAGCATTCCCAGAGGTCTGGCTTATTGTAATTTGAGCGCTTGATGGGCGTTGTCATTTTCCCTTCTTTGTCAATAATCTTCCATACGGCCATTTTATTATGGTGGGAAATATCCAACCCAAATGTATGCTCAGAATAATCCTCCGCTTGCGGCTTGGAGGCAGGTTGCCATACATAGTTATATGCCAAGAAAACACCAATTCCAGCCAGCAGCAACACTGACATCACAATAAACAATACTTTTTTCATAATTTGTTTTGAAGTTAATAAAGTGAGTAAATTAATTCTACATGCGCAGGCCAAAATTCATCGGCCTCTACTATATAATACGAGAAAAGGAAAAAGGTAAACACCTTTTTCTAAGTTTTTTTCAAAAAAATGCGAAAAAGCTCTTAAATTACATTTTGTCGGCATCACAGAACATCATAATATTCTTTGCTAATAAGTTGCTTTAAGGTAAGTTCTGTTGCAAATCCTCTTTCGTTACCATATCTATCAAGTATATCCTTAATCTTACAATCTATATTATATTTGACTTTATCTTTGCCCAAAATTTCATCAAACAGTGCCTGTGCTGATTCTACAAACTTTTTTGCAAGAACAGACGGTTCTCTCTTATCATAAACGATGTTACAGAATTCTATTTTTTCCTCTGGTTGAAACTTTATAACATATAATAGTATTCCAAAAATATGGCACGTTTCTTGTTTGGCATCAAACCAGTCATTTGGTCGAACCTCATGTTTTTCAATGTATTCAGATACTTCTCCACAAAAAGCAGGAAACGCTTCGCGCATATTATTTAACTGCGCCTTTTGTTTTTCTGTTTGATCCTCTTTAAATGTAAAACGTTCTTCTATACTTTTGGTTACTTCAATTCCTTTACTAGAATGATACGTATCGCCTGTCTTCCAATAGGCTTCTGGTAAATCTTTCTTATATTTCTTATTTTTTGCAATTTCTGTAAATTTACTCTCTATAAAAATAATACGATTTTTGGTCTTAATATATACATCCATATTTGCGGGTGACTCGTTTCTTCCACTAAAGATTCCAGGTAGTTTATATTCAAACTCAATATCTAGAACTTGAGGATTATTTGCATGGCATGAATATAAATCAAAACACAATCTCGACGAACTTCTACGACTCCAAAATTTGTTCTTTAGTTCATTACCGTTACCATTACTGAATTGGTCAAAAAAGATTTTCTTTTTTCCTCCACCTTCATAAGGCGTTATTAACCTGCTGAGATAAAAGCATTTAAGCTGCTCAAGCTCAAGCTCTTTTTTATTCATAATATTGTTCATAATAGATACATTTAATGGTTTCACAAATATATACCGCCTCTTTGCAAATCTTGTGCCAACGTTCATTGCCAAAAAAAACTTAGGCGGCAGAACCATTGCTCTGCCGCCTAAATCAGTGTTATGCGTTTGCTTGTTATGCCTCTTCAACTGCAGCCTGAGCAGCAGCAAGGCGGGCGATGGGCACGCGGAAGGGTGAGCAGCTTGCGTAGTTCAGGCCAATCTTAGCGCAGAACTTCACGCTCGAAGGCTCGCCGCCGTGCTCGCCGCAGATACCGCAACGGAGGTCGGGACGTACGCTGCGGCCCTTCTCCACTGCCATCTGAATGAGCTGGCCAACGCCGTGCTGGTCGAGCACCTGGAACGGGTCAACCTTCAGAATCTTCTTCTCCAGGTAAACCGGCAGGAAGCTGGCGATGTCGTCGCGGCTGTAGCCGAACGTCATCTGCGTCAGGTCGTTCGTGCCGAAGGAGAAGTACTGAGCCTCGGTGGCGATGCGGTCAGCCGTCAGCGCTGCGCGAGGAATCTCAATCATCGTACCGATTTCGTAGGGCACGTGAACGCCATACTCCTCAAACACCTTTTCTGCGGTGCGCAGGATGATTTCCTTCTGCTGCTTCAGCTCGTAGAGAATACCGATGAGCGGAACCATGATTTCGGGCATCGGGTTTTTGCCTTCCTTCTTCAGCTCGCAAGCGGCGGAGAGGATGGCGCGAGTCTGCATCTCAGTGATTTCGGGGAACGTGATGCCCAGACGGCAGCCACGGTGACCCAGCATCGGGTTGTTCTCTGCCAGAGAGGCCACGCGGCGCTGAATGGTTGCTACGTCAACGCCCATTTCCTTTGCCATCGTTTCCTGGCCAGCCAGGTCGTGGGGCACGAACTCGTGGAGAGGCGGGTCGAGCAGACGGATGTTCACGGGGCAGCCGTCCATAGCGGCGAGGATGCCCTTGAAGTCGTTCTTCTGGTAGGGCAGCAGCTTCTCCAGAGCCTTCTTGCGGCCTTCGGCGTTGCTGGCAAGAATCATTTCGCGCATGGCGACAATCTTCTTGTCCTCGAAGAACATGTGCTCCGTACGGGTCAGACCGATACCCTTGGCGCCGAATGCACGGGCCACCTGAGCATCGTGCGGAGTGTCGGCATTGGTGCGGACAACCAGCTTCGTGTATTTGTCGCAGAGGTCCATCAGTTCCTTGAAGTCACCGCTCAGCTCAGCAGCCTTCGTGGGCACTTCGCCAGCGTAAACCTGGCCAGTGGAACCGTTCAGCGAGAGGTAGTCACCTTCGTGATACACAACGCCTTCAATCTCTACGGTCTTGTTCTTGTAGTCAACGTTGATGCCGCCGGCACCCGAAACGCAGCACTTGCCCATACCGCGGGCCACAACGGCTGCGTGGCTGGTCATACCGCCGCGAGCGGTCAGGATGCCTTCTGCGCTGGCCATACCAGCGAGGTCTTCGGGAGAGGTCTCAATACGAACCATCACCACCTTGTGGCCATCCTCGTGCCATGCCTGAGCATCGTCTGCGTGGAACACAATCTGTCCGCAGGCAGCGCCAGGGCTGGCGGGAAGACCCTGCGTGATGACCTTCGCCTTGTCGAGCGCAACCTTGTCAAACACGGGGTGAAGCAGCTCATCCAGCTTCTGCGGCTCGCAGCGCATGATGGCCGTCTTCTCGTCAATCATTCCTTCGTGCAGCAGGTCCATGGCAATCTTAACCATGGCCGTGCCAGTGCGCTTGCCGTTGCGGGTCTGCAGGAACCAGAGCTTGCCTTCCTGAACGGTGAACTCCATGTCTTGCATGTCCTTGTAGTGCTTCTCCAGCTTGTCCTGAATGCCGTCGAGCTCTTTGTAGATTTCCGGCATGGCTTCCTCCATCGAAGGATACTTCTGCAGGCGAACTTCCTCGCTGATGCCGGCGCGCTTTGCCCAGCGCTGGCTGCCAATCTTCGTAATCTGCTGAGGAGTGCGGATACCTGCAACCACGTCTTCGCCCTGAGCGTTCACCAGATACTCACCGTTGAACAGGTTTTCGCCGTTGGCGGCGTCGCGGCTGAAGCAAACACCCGTTGCGGAAGTGTCGCCCATGTTGCCGAATACCATGGCCATCACGCTCACTGCTGTTCCCCACTCGTCGGGAATGCCTTCCATCTTGCGGTAGAGAATGGCGCGCTCGTTCATCCAGCTGCGGAACACGGCGCAGATAGCGCCCCAGAGCTGCTCAATCGGGTCGCTCGGGAAATCCTTGCCCGTGCGTGCCTTGATGGCGTCCTTGAACAGGCGAACCAGCTGCTTCAGCTCGTCAACGCTCAGGTCCTTGTCCAGCTTGATGCCGCGAACGGCCTTCACGCCCTCGATGATTTCCTCAAACGGGTCAATGTCCTCTTTGTTCTGCGGCTTCATCTCCAGCACCACGTCGCCATACATCTGAACGAAGCGGCGGTAGCTGTCGTAAACGAAGTGAGGGTTGCCAGTCTTCTTCACCATGCCCTCGGCAACCTCGTCGTTCAGACCAAGGTTCAGGATGGTGTCCATCATGCCAGGCATAGAAGCGCGGGCACCAGAGCGAACGCTCACCAGCAGCGGGTTGGTGGCATCACCAAACTTGCTGTTCATCAGGCTTTCGATGTGCTTCACAGCTGCCATCACCTCGTCGTTCAGCAGCTCCATAATCTTTTCCTGACCCACTTTGTAATACTCGTTGCAGCAGTCGGTGGTGATGGTGAAACCAGGAGGCACTGGCACACCAATGAGGTTCATTTCAGCCAAGTTGGCGCCTTTGCCACCCAGCTGTTCACGCATTGAAGCGTTTCCTTCGGCTTTTCCGTTGCCAAAGAGATAGACTCTTTTTTGACTCATACTGTGTTTATTTGTTATTAATAATAAATAATGTGTTTTATCAATTCCGCAAAAATAAGTCTTTTATTTGGAAAATGCAAATAAAACGCATTTTTTTTGCGCAAAAACCACCGCCAGAGGCGCTAATCAGCGCTCAGAGGTGCTTCAGCTCCGCATACAGGCGCTGAATGGGCAGGCCCATCACATTGTAGAAACTGCCCTCGATGCCAGTTACGCCAATGTAGCCAATCCACTCCTGAATGCCGTAGGCCCCGGCCTTGTCGAGCGGCGCAAACCGCTCCACATAGTAGTCAATCTCCGCATCGCTCAGCGCCGCGAACGTCACTTTCGTCGTCGTGGAGAACGTCTTGCGGAACTCCTTCGTCTGAATCGTCACGCCCGTGATGACCAGATGGCTCTTGCCCGAGAGCTTGCGCAGCATCGCCTTCGCGTCGGCAGCGTCCTTCGGCTTGCCGAGCACTTCGCCGCGCCCGTCCTCGTGCTCCACAAAGACAATCGTGTCGGCCGTGATGACCAGCTCATTCGCCGTAACCAGTGCCTTATAGCCATCCGCCTTCTCGCTCGAGATGTACTCCGCAATGGCTGCGCCGTGCAGGTCCTGCGGAAACGACTCCGCAATGCCGCTCAGCGTCTTCACTTCAAACGGAATGCCCAGCCCGCCCAGCAACTCCTTGCGGCGCGGCGAATTGCTGGCCAGAATGACATGGTATTTCTTCAGATTTTCTAACATGGTTTCTCTTTTTTCTTCGTAAGAATTTCAAAACGGTTGTGCTCGCTTTCTGAAACGAGTTAACTGATTTTCTGAAACGAGTTAACTGAATTTCTGAAACGAGTTAACTGATTTTGCGAAACGAGTTCGCTCGTTTCCGTCACCACCCGAAGGCGGTGCTGTTGTGCATCCAGAGTTTTTGGGCTTTCAGCACCTGCTCAATGACGTCGCGGCCGCAGCCGTCTCCGCCGTTCAGCGGAGAGATGTAGCGGCTGATGCCCTTGATTTCCTCGGCGGCATCGGCAGGGCAGACGGGCAGGCCGCAGCGCTGCATGATTTCGTAGTCGGGGATGTCGTCGCCCATGTAGAGGATTTCGGCGTCGTCGAGGGCATATTTGGCTTTCATCTGCTCGTAGTCGTGGATTTTCACGCTGCTGCCCAGCACGATGTCTTTCACTCCCAACCCCAGGTAGCGCTGGCGGATGCTTTCGTTCTTGGCGCCGGTGATGATGCCAATGCGCAGGCCGCACTTCACGGCGTGCTGCATGGCGTAGCCGTCGCGGATGTTCACGGTGCGCATGGGCCCCTCGGTGGGGTGCAGGGTGATGGTCTGGTGGCTGAGCACGCCGTCAACATCGAATATCAGTGCCTTGATTTTGGTGAGGTCATAGTTTATCATGGTCTTCTATGCTTTGGCTCATGAGGGTGTAGATTTCGGCCATGCGGCTGTCGTATTCGGTTTCCAGCAGTTGCTTTTGCGACTTCTGAACGTTCTTGTCCTTGCGCCGCGCGGGGCCGGTCTGCGCCTCAACGGGTGGCAGGCGGTGGAGCTTGGCAATGGTTTCGTCCATGAGTGGCAGCATCACTTGGAAGGGAATGCCGTGACGCTCAAGGATTTCCTGTGCCAGCGTGGCGCAATGGTTGGTGAAGTTTGACGCAAATACGGCGGCCAAATGGAGGTAGCGGCGCTCGTCGGAAGTCATCTGGATGACGGTGTCGCTCAGGCTTTCGGCCAATGCTTGGAGCAGCGGAAGGTCGGTTTTCTGGCTGGTTTCAAGGAAAAGAGGAATGTGCTGAAAGCTGACTTGGCGCTGCTTGGAGAATGTTTGCAGGGGATAGAACACACCGCGGCGGGGCGCCGTGATGGTGTCCATGGGAAGGGTGCCGGCGGTGTGGACGAAGAGTTTGTCCTCGCGGCCAGGCAAAACCGCTGCCGCGACACTGGCCAGTGCCGTGTCGGTAACGGAGATGATGTAGATGTCGGATTGGTTGTTGAGCGCGCTGAGGTCGTTGGTGAATTGCGCTGCGCCCAACTTTTCGGCTAAGGTCTGCGCCGCCGTTAGGGTTCTGCTGTAGATTTCCAGAATGGTGTGCCCTGCGCCGATGAGGGCAAGGCCTAAATTCGTGGCAAGGTTGCCAGACCCTATCAGCGTGATGTTCATGCCTTAAACTGGTTCACATGGACGGCTTCCCATTTCAGTTTGGCCTCGTCTTGCGGCTTGCGCTCCATGGCGGGATGGCCAATGGCGATGAGGCAGAGGCAGGTGAGGTGGTCGGGGTAGGCGAGGAGTTCGCGCAGCACGTCGTCGGCCATGGTGCCGTCTTCGAATCCGCGCTCCCGCACTTGTGCCCAGCAGGAACCGAGTCCCAGGTCGGCTGCCTGGTATTGCATGGTCACTGCGGCGATGCTGGCGTCTTCAATCCAGACGTCGGTCTGCGTGGTGTCCATGAGCACGGCAACCACGATGGGCGCGCCTTCCACGAATTCTGCGCCAGCAGACTTGCACTGCGCCATGCGCTTGATTTTGTCCTCGTCGTCAACCACGACAAAGTGCCAAGCACGCGATGATTTCGACGTGGGCGACATGAGTGCGGCGCGGAGAATGGTTTCCACTTGTTCGGGCGTCAGTTTCTCGTCGGTGAACCGGCGGATGCTGCGGCGCTTCTGTACGAGGTCTTTGAAGTCCATGGCTGAAGGAATGATGCGGGGTTAGCGAATGCGGTCGATGGAGCGGACGAGTGCTTCATCCTTGCGGATGTGGTGAATGGCCATGCAGTTGAAGATGATGGCCAGCAGGGGCAGGATGGCGGGCCAGCGCAGGGCCACTTCCGTGCCTTCGCCGAGTTTGGCGGAATAGAGCCACGCGAAGAAGGCGTAGGCGCCGCAATAGCCGATGAGCAGCAGGGTGGTGAAGATGAGCAGGCGCAGTTGGCGCATGCGGAAACGGAACAGCAGCGTGGCCATCAGGTTGATGAGAATGACCAGGATGAGCACGGTGCCGAGCGCCCACGGACCAATTTCGTTCAGGCGGTCGCCCGCGCTGAGCGTGAAGTTGGAGAAATGGGCGATGGGCAACTGCGCTTCGGTGAATTCACAGATGTTGCCAGAGCAAAGGGCAACGATGCAAACGATAATCGAAAGCAGCAGATAGACGGTCTGTGGACGCTGAATCATACCAGTTTGTCAGTGGGGGTTTCTTTCGACGGATTGCGGTAGTAGATTTTGTCGTCCACGAATTCTTGCGTGGCAATGAGCGTGGGTTTCGGCAGGCGCTCGTAGAACTTGGAGATTTGAATCTGCTCGTCGTTCTCGAAAATCTCTTCCAGATTGTCCTGGGTGCTGCTGAATTCCTGCAGCTTCTTCTGCAGTTCTTCCTTCTCTTCCACAGCGATTTGGTTGGCGCGCTTGCCAATGATGGCCACGGTTTCGTAGATGTTGCCGGTGTCCTTGCTGAGCTGGTTTACGTTGCGTGTAACCGTGTCTTTGGGTGCATTGATTTTCTTGAAATCCATCTTGTTGCGTTTATTTTTAGGTTGTTGTTATTTAATATGGTTGTTGGCCTGTTTGAAGATTTTGTTGGCCTCGTCAATGTATTCGCTTTCAGGGAATTGGTTCTTGAATCCGTAGTATTCGTCAATGGTCTGGCGGTAGCGCTCCTGTGCTTTCTCCGGCACGCTGTTGGCGGCCAACTGGTATTTGGAGCGCAGGATGAGCATATAGAGGTCCTCGCGCAGGTTGGTGTAGGGGTAGGACTTCAGGGCATTTTCCGCGGTGATGATGGCGGCCTGATAGTTGCTCCCGCCGTTGTAGCAGTTGCCCACGTAGGAACCGAGGTTGTAGTAGAGCTGGGCGGCCTGGAACTCTTTGTTCACCAGGCGGTCTTGCAACTGATAGAGCATGTCGGTGGCCTCCTCGCGCTTAGCGCTGTAGGGGTAGGTGTCGATGAACTGCTGCAGGGTGTTGATGGCGGTGTAGGTGGGCTGCTGGTCCAAGCGCGGGTCGGGCGACTGCAGGTACTGCGCTTTGCCAGAAAGGAACTTGGCTGTTTCGGTGTAAGTGCCTTTGGGATAGTTTTTTGCGTAGCGGTTGAGATAGGCAGCGGCCGTCTCGTAATCGTGCAGGTTGAAGTGGCACAGCGCTAGCATGAACAGCGACTCCTCGGCTTGCTGTGTGCCTTTGAGCGGCAGAATGAGCTCGTCGAGCAACTGATAAGCTTGGGTATAGTGTCCGGCAGCAAAGGCCTGCTTTGCCGTCTCATATTTATAGTTGTAGTCGGTGGTCTTCATGGCGGCGTCGTAACTGCTGCAAGCGCTGAATGTGCTTGCCAGGACGAGCGTCAGGGCCAATGCGAGAGGGAGTTGGAAATGCTTGCTCATGTTAATATGGCAGTTTTGCCTGCAAAGGTAGTGTTTTTTCGGCGATTATGCAAAAAAAAGTGCGGTTCTAAAGGTTATTTAACGTTCCTTGCGCGCATTTGCAGGGCTTTTCTGCGGAGCAAGGCCAATTTCTTTGGTCTTTTTCAGGAAAAGTCGTACCTTTGTAGTTCGAATTTTCGGAAGGATTTTATGAGCAACTTTGTCTTACATAGCGACTATAAGCCTACGGGCGACCAGGTGGATGCCATCCGCCAGTTGGTGGCAGGCGTGGAGGCGGGCGAGAAGGCGCAGGTGCTGCTGGGCGTGACGGGAAGCGGAAAGACCTTCACGGTGGCTAATGTTATCAGCCGCCTCAACCGCCCAGTGCTTGTGCTCAGTCCCAACAAGACGCTCGCTTTCCAGCTCTGGCGCGAGTTGCAGGGCTTTTTCCCCGAAAATGCGGTGGAATATTACGTCAGTTACTACGATTACTATCAGCCGGAAAGCTACATTCCCAGCACGGATACGTACATTGAGAAGGACCTGGCCATCAATGAGGAGGTGGACCGCCTGCGCCTGAAGTGCGTAGGCAGTCTGCTCAGCGGCCGCCGCGACGTCGTGGTGGTGAGCAGCGTGAGTTGCATCTACGGCATGGGCAGTCCCGTGAACCTGAAAAGCGGCATGATTGACCTCTCGGTCGGTACGGCTGTCAACCAGAGCGAACTGCTTGAGGACTTGGTGGCTGCGGGCTATGTGCGCGACGACCTGTCTGGCGGCCGTGGCACGTTCCGCGTAAAGGGCGAGGTGGTGGAAATCTACATGGGTTTCGACGACGTTTGCCTGCGCGTGGTCATTGGTTGGGACGAGGTGGAGCGCATGGATTTGTTGAGCAATGTGGGCGAACTGTTGGAGCGTCCGGAGCGCTACCGCATCTATCCTATGGGGCTGTTTATGAACGGCGTGCGCGATGTGGGCGAAGTGGTGGAGGAAATCCGCCGCGACTTGGAAATCCGCGTCGGTGAGTTTGAGGCGAATGGCGAAGAGGCGCGCGCGGCATTGCTCAGAACGCGTGTGCAAAACGACTTGGAGATGCTGAAGGAACTGGGGCGCTGCAGTGGCATGGAGAACTACAGCCGCTATTTCGATGGGCGAAAGCCTGGCGAGCGCCCGTTCTGCCTGCTCGATTTCTTCCCGAAGGACTATCTGATGGTCATGGACGAGAGTCACGTGTGCGTGCCGCAGTTGCATGCCATGTGGGGCGGCGACCACAGCCGCAAGGAGACGCTCGTGGAGTATGGCTATCGCCTTCCTGCCGCCATGGACAACCGCCCGCTGCGCTTCGATGAGTTTCAGTCGATGGTGGGCGATGTTATCTACGTCAGCGCTACGCCAGGCGACTTCGAACTGGAGCAGAGTGGGGGCGTGGTGGTAGAACAGGTGGTGCGTCCAACGGGCTTGCTCGACCCCATGGTGGAGGTGCGCCCCACGGCCAATCAGGTGGACGACCTAATGGAGGAAATCCGCATCCGCAGCGAGCGTGACGAGCGTATTCTCGTCACCACGCTCACCAAGCGAATGGCGGAGGAACTCAGTGCCTACCTGACGAACAACGGCGTGCGCTGCGCTTGGATTCACAGCGATGTGGACACGATGGAGCGCGTGGATATTCTCGACAAATTGCGCCGCGGCGAAATCGACGTGCTTGTCGGCGTCAATCTTTTGCGCGAAGGTCTTGACTTGCCAGAGGTGAGTCTCGTGGCCATTTTCGATGCCGACAAGGAAGGTTTCCTGCGCAGCCAGCGAAGCCTCACGCAGACCATTGGCCGTGCGGCACGCAATGTCAACGGCAAGGCCATTCTTTATGCCGACCGCATTACGGACAGCATGCGTTTGACGATGGAGGAATCGAACCGCCGCCGCGAGAAGCAACTGGCCTACAATGCCGCCCATGGCATTACGCCGCACGGCGTGAAGCGCGTTTCGAGGCAGGAGAAGGAATACAACATGGCAGCGGAATCTGCTGCACCGTCGCTGGTAGCAGAGTCTGCAACGCCAGCGAATGTGCTTTCGCCTGCGGCCAGAGCGGAAAAGATTGAGCAGCTCAAGCAGCGCATGCGCTCTGCCGCCGAGAGTCTCGACTTCGTCAGTGCCGCCCGCTTCCGCGATGAAATCCTTTCTTTGGAAAAAGGTCTGTAAATGTTCTGCCGAAAGCAAAACAAAAGCCCGTGTGTCACTCGACGCACGGGCTTTCTGTATGAGGATGAATGGCTTACGAGAGGAAACCGAGGAGCACACCAGCAGCAACGGCGCTGCCAATCACACCAGCCACATTGGGACCCATGGCGTGCATGAGCAGGTAGTTGTGGCTGTCGGCACGAAGTCCTTCCTGGTTGGAGATACGGGCGGCCATCGGCACTGCCGAAACGCCTGCGTTGCCAATCAGCGGGTTGAGTTTCTTGCTGGCGGGCAGGAAGAGGTTGAAGAACTTCACGAAGAGCACGCCGCTGGCAGTTGCAATGATGAATGCGAATGCGCCGAGGGCGAAAATCTTCACCGTGTCCAGGGTGAGGAACTCGCTGGCCTGCGTGGAGCAACCCACGGTGAGACCCAGCAGCATCACCACGATGTCGTTCAGCGCGCTGCCTGCGGTTTTTGCCAAGCGCGTGGTCTTGGTGCTTTCCTTCAGCAGGTTGCCGAAGAAGAGCATGCCGAGCAGCGGAAGGCCCGAAGGCACGATGAACGTCGTAATCAGCAAACCAACGATGGGGAAGAGAATGCGCTCAGTCTGGCTCACCTGGCGAGGTGTCTGCATCTTGATGAGCTTCTCTTTCTTGGTGGTGAGGGCACGCATGATGAACGGCTGAATCACCGGCACAAGGGCCATGTAGCTGTATGCGCAGACTGCAATGGCGCCCATGAGGTTGGGGGAGAGCTTGGAGGAAAGGAAGATGGCGGTAGGACCGTCAGCGCCTCCGATGATGGCGATGCCAGCTGCTTGGTTGGGCTCAAAACCCATGAGCAGGGCAATGATGTATGCGCCGAAGATACCGAACTGCGCGGCAGCGCCCACCAGCATGAGCTTCGGGTTGGCGATGAGGGCAGAGAAGTCGGTCATGGCACCGATGCCAAGGAACACGAGCGGGGGATACCATCCCTGGCGCACGCCTTGGTAGAAGATGTTGAGGACGGAATTGTCCTCGTAAAGTCCAATTTCGAGGCCAGCGGCTTTGAACGGAATGTTTCCGAGAATGATGCCGAGGCCAATGGGAATGAGGAGCAGGGGCTCGAAGTCGCGCTTGATGGCGAGCCAAATGAAGAAGGCGCCCACGAGAATCATGATGACGTTGGCCCACTCCACATTGGCAAAGCCCGTGTAGGTGAGGAAGTCATTGAACTTCTCTGCGATAAAGCCCAGTGTTCCAGTGCTTTCTAAAAACATAGTTCTTTCTGCGCTTTAGGGGTTATTCAATGGTTACCAGTACTGCTCCTTCCATGACGGTGTCGCCCTTGCTCACGCGAATTTCGGCAATCTTGCCATCGCGCTCGGCGTCGATGTTGTTCTCCATCTTCATGGCTTCGAGAATGACTACGGTCTGGCCTTTCTTCACAGCCTGGCCAACGGCCACTTTGATGTCGTTGATGGTGCCAGGAAGCGGAGCCTTGATGGCGGTGGTGCCAGCAGCAACGACCTCCTGAGCGGCCTTGGGAGCGTCAACGGTCTTCACGGGAGCGGCTACGGCGCGCGTAACAGGCTTGGGCTGGGCAACGGGCTTGTCCATTTCCACTTCAAACTCTACGCCGTTGACTTCGACTTTGGCGATGTTGCCTTCCATGCCGTTGATTTTCACGTCGTAGTCCACGCCTTTGATTTTATACTTGTATTCTTTCATACTTCGTTTCTTTTTTTTATTAAATGAGTTTTTAGTTGTGATGCACTTCGGGAGCATGGCGGAGCAGATGCTCTTTGTTTTCCCACTCCGTGGGGTGATGCTCAATGGTGATGACGCCACTTTCCACATCGTGCATGTTGCCTGTGTACTCGTGCAGTGCGAGGCCGATGGCAGCGGCATAGTTCTCCATTTCAATACCCTTGGTCTCCATACCGTCTTTGGCAATGACCACGAGCTTTTCAGCAGAGTCGTGAATCTTGCGGATGGCCTTCACGCGCTGCAGTTTTGCAGAGCGGTTGATGAGCCAACCAAAGATGCGGAAGAACACATAGAGCAGGGCGAGGCAGAAGAACACGATGGCCATGGCGATGATGGTCATGGCAATGCCGTAGGGGTCTTTCTCCTTCCATTCGGCCACCTTGTCCATGCCGCTGCTTTGCTCGTTGGGCGCATTGGGCGTAACTTCCTCAGGAGTGCGAACCTCCCAAGCCAGCTTGCCGTCTTCGCCAGTCACGCGGGCGTAGGAACTGCCTGCGGGAAGCGGAGGAACGGTAACGCTGTCGAGCAGTGTCACGCCGTTGCCGTCATAGAGCGCGATGAAGTTCTCCTTGTTGGGCTCCAGGCGGAAGTTCGTGTGAAGCGTTCCGCGGTTGGTGTGGCCGTCAGCAAAGAACGTGATGCGCTGCTTTGCAGAAAGCGAAGTGCGAGGGTCGCCTTTTGGAATGAGCGACATCATGGCAATGCGCTGAGGCGCCGTCAGGTCCTTATTGAGCACGTCGCGATTCGTCGTCAAGAAGCAGTTGCGCAGTTCGTGCGTGCTGTAGGAAGTGTTCATAATCTCAATCCACGAAGGGCTTTCGCCATATTCGTCCTGATAGCCTTTGGGGGCGTCGGGAGCAGGCATTCCAGGCTTCATGGGCTGCATCTCCTCCTGAGCGAGCGCAGTGTCGCCAGGAGCAGCCATCTTGCAGGAATCGCCAGCGCCGCAGCAAGCCTGGCCGCCCACAACGAAGACTTCTGAAATCTTGAAGTCGTGAGCGCCCTGGGCCAGCATCGTTGCCGAGGCCATCAGTGCAAATGAGAATGCAATAACTTTTTTCATGTTGCGAGAGAATTTTAGAGTGGAATGTTTCCGTGCTTCTTGGCAGGATTGGTGAGCGATTTGGTCTCCAGCTGCTCCAGGGCGCGGATGATGCGGAAGCGCGTGTTGCGAGGCTCAATCACGTCGTCAATGTAGCCATACTTCGCTGCATTGTACGGATTGGCAAAGAGCTTCGTGTACTCTTCCTCCTTCTCAGCAAGGAATGCGGCAGCGTCTTCGCCAGCCTCTTTCTTTGCCTTCGCGTCTTTTGCATAGAGCACAGCAACAGCGCCGCTGCCGCCCATCACGGCGATTTCGGCAGAAGGCCATGCATAGTTCAGGTCGCCGCGCAGCTGCTTGCAGCTCATCACGATGTGGCTGCCGCCATAGCTCTTGCGCAGGGTAACGGTCACCTTGGGCACCGTAGCCTCGCCGTAGGCATAGAGCAGCTTGGCGCCGTGCAGAATCACGGCGTTGTATTCCTGGCCAGTGCCGGGAAGGAATCCAGGCACGTCAACGAGGGAAACAATCGGAATGTTGAATGCGTCGCAGAAACGAACGAAGCGAGCGCCCTTGCGGCTGGCATTGCAGTCAAGCACGCCGGCGAACTTGTTGGGCTGGTTGGCCACGATGCCCACGCTGCGGCCATTGAAGCGGGCGAAGCCGATGATGATGTTCTGCGCAAAGCGAGGCTGAACCTCAAAGAACTCGCCGTTGTCCGTGATGGCGCTGATGACCTGATACATGTCGTACGCCTGGTTCGGGTTGTCAGGAATAATCTCGTTCAGGCTGTCCTCCATGCGGTTCACCGGGTCGGTGCACTCCACGCGAGGAGTCGTCTCCTGATTGTTCTGCGGAATGTAGCTCAGCAGCTGCTGAATCATGGCAATCGCCTCTTCCTCAGTCGCAGCAGTGAAGTGGCAAACGCCGCTCTTCGTGCTGTGAACGCTGGCGCCGCCAAGGCTCTCCTGGTCCACATCCTCGCCAGTCACAGTCTTCACAACCTTCGGGCCCGTGAGGAACATATAGCTTGTGTTCTCCATCATCAGCGTGAAGTCGGTCAGCGCCGGCGAATACACAGCGCCGCCTGCGCAGGGACCGAAGATGCCGCTAATCTGCGGAATCACGCCGCTCGCCAGAATATTGCGCTGGAAAATCTCAGCATAGCCAGCCAACGCGTTGATGCCTTCCTGAATGCGAGCGCCGCCCGAGTCATTGATGCCAATCACAGGAGCGCCCATCTTCATGGCCATGTCCATCACCTTGCAAATCTTCTCAGCCATCGTCTCCGACAGAGAACCGCCGTTCACGGTGAAATCCTGTGCGAAAACATACACCAGGCGGCCGTTGATGGTGCCGCTGCCAGTCACCACGCCATCGCCGAGGAACTGCTTCTTCTCCATGCCGAAGTTGTGGCAACGGTGGAGCTTGAACATGTCAAATTCCTCGAAACTGCCCTCGTCGAGCAGCATGTCAATGCGCTCGCGAGCCGTAAACTTGCCGCGGTCGTGCTGTTTGTCAATGGCCTTCTCGCCACCGCCGAGGCGGGCTTTCTGCCGGAGCTCAATCAGCTCCTGAATTCTTTCTGTTTGCTTGCTCATATTTTTCGAATTGATGAGTTCTTGGGGTTATGAGTTCAAATTTTCGGTTCACTTCTTTGGCTCGCAAAGCTCAGTCAGAATGCCAGCCGTGCACTTCGGGTGCAAGAAACCAATCATCATGTTCTCTGCGCCGGGGCGAGGTGCCTTGTCAATCAGGCGGATGCCCTTGCCTTCGCACTCCACCAGCGCTTCCTGAACACCGTCCTCAACGGCAAATGCCACGTGGTGAACGCCCTTGCCGCCCTTCTCAAGCCATTTTGCAACGGCGCTCTCAGGAGACGTCGGCTCAAGCAGCTCCAGCTTCACTTCGCCCACCTTCAGGAAGGCTGTCTTCACTTTCTGGTCAGCTACCTCCTCAACGGCGTAGCACTTCAGGCCAAGCACCTCCTCAAAATAAGGAAGCACCTCGTCAATACTCTGGACACCAATGCCCAGGTGGTCAATACGGGAAATTTTCATAATGCTTGAATTTTGTTATTTGTTTGTTGGTTCAATCACTTCTTCTTTCAAAGCTACAATACACAAAAGATACAATTCAGTTGCAAATTTACACAAAAGAACTGGTATCAGAAAATCATTGCCGAATTTTTTTCACGATTTATGCACAACGAACCTCCGCGTGCCTTCATTGTCAGACTGGCTGAGCAATGCGTGGAACGCGGAGGAACATACTTTCTTCAGCAGAGTAGGGAAGCAAGACGTTTAGATGAGCTTTTCCGAATAAGCATCATTGATGATGTTCAGCGCATTGAGCGAGCGCGGGAAACCAATCCAGGGAATCATCGCCGTCACAGCAGCAACCATCTCCTTCTTCGAAATATTCGTGTTCTTGCAGCCAATGGCATGCGTGCGAAGGCGCTCATTCACGCCGCCCAGAGCAGCCAGCATGCAAAACGTGATGAGCTCCCTGTGCTGCAAGTCAATCCCATTGCGCGTGTAGAACTGACCGAAGCAATACTCCTCCATATATTTCACGATGTGCTCCTGACCCTTCGGCGAAGTCTCCATCATGTTCTCCGCATTACCCTCGCCCCACAGCGCGTCAATCATCTCGCGGCCCTTCTCCCCCTTGTTCTCCTCAGTCGTAGTCGCCTGGTCATCAAGCGGAAGGCGGATGTCATTGTTGTCAAACACCTCGTTCATCACGAGCAGGAAATCAATCACACGGCTGAAGCCCAGGAAAGGCACAGCCTGATAAACAATCTCGCGGATTTCCCTCGGCTTGATGCCCACATTCAGCGCGGCGTCAACATGCATGCGGAACTCCGTCAGCGCGTTGCAGCCCATCGTCGAAGCCAAGATGCACATGATGCGCGTCTTCTCCTCAACAGGCCCATCAGCCACCTGAAGCGTCTGGTCAAAAGCGAAATTGTCAAAAATCGCAGTCAGTTCAGGGTCGCTCTTCAGCGTGTTCACCGTGTTCCGGGGAGAAAACAAGCGCTTAATCACCTTGTGCGCCTTCTCCGTAATCTTAATTTCTTTCATAGCGATATAGATTTTTCTTGTTTTCAAAAAGCAAAGGTAGCAAAAAAATTACTATTTCAACACCCTTTACCCCAATTTTTTTATCCTTTGCCCCGCGAAAAACCATTTATCCGTCCAAAATCTCCCTTTCTCCGCCATCACCAGAAGCAAGCAGGCCAGTTTCTGGCGCACAGTAGCCCAGCGACCAACTATAATTATATAATGTGTCCTGATAGGCGTACTGCGCATACGACGTGGCACTCTGTCCCACTGGCGTGCTCGTTTCCGCCGTAACAATGCCGTTGCTCCCCACATCGCTGGCTTCTTCGGCCGTTTCATCGACTTCTTCACCCACTTCTTCGCTTTCTTCCGAAGCGTTTTCTTCGTAATCCCCGCCGCCATCGCCATCTGCAGGCGTGGGGAAGTCTTCCTCGTCGCTGTTCATGCGCTGCTCGTACTCCTCGGCGGGAATGAATTCAAACTCCACGTCGTTCAAGTCACGCTTCAATTCCTTCGACAGGTTGTAAATCACGCGCCGGCAGGTGATGCCGTTCGGCGTGCAGTCCTCAATTTCCTTCGCGGCAGGGCAGGAAAACGACACGCGGAACGTGCCGAGCGGCCCCAGTTCCACTACGTGGCCGTTGAAAAGAAAGTTCTTGAAAGTCTTCATGATAGAGTAGAAAGCATACGACAGCACGCCGCGGTCGATGCCGCTGTTGTCGGCAGCGCGCTCCAGAATCGTTGCAGTGTCAATGCGGCTGTAAGTCACAGTGCGCGCCACGTAGCGCTTTTCGTCGATGTAAGCTATCCGCGAGTGGCGGATGGTTGCGTTGATTTTTCCAGTGTTCATGGCAAATACATGGTTTTCAGGTTCGTAACTAAAGCGGGGCAGGGCAGTCCCCGCAGGTTTCTTTCTCAGCCCATATATATTAATATGGTGTATTGCCCCTTGGGAATGGCGAAATGCCTCGGCCGCGGCATGCGTGTCCCATTCGCCTGCAAAGGTACAACACCCATGTGGCTTCCGCCAAAAAAATCGCCGAAAAAATTTTCCCGCCAACTTAAACGAATTTCCGCCCAACTTGAACGCGGCCTTCTCCAACTTGGCGGCGGTCTTCTCCAACTTGAACGCGGCGCTCCCCAACCTGAATTTCGCCATTCTCCATCCGAAAAATCCCCGCGGAAAATGCAAAGCCGCCTGCGCCCAGCCAAAACGAGCGAACTCGTTTGCGAAAATGAGCGAACTCGTTTCATCAAACCAGTTAACTCCTTTCCGCAAACCAGTCTGTCGCTGTCCGAAACCCTTTGCAGCGTTAGTATGAAAGATTTTCCGAAAGTTTATGGGCAAATCCAACCATTTCTGCCGTTTTTTCTGTAACTTTGCAAGAAAAATCGAGAATATGCTGATTTACCCTAACGCCAAAATCAACATCGGACTCCATGTCGTGGAGCGCCGAAAGGACGGATACCACAACCTGGAAACCGTCTTCTATCCCATTCCCCTCACCGACGCGCTCGAGATTCACGCCAACGACAATGGCAATGATTGCGACCTCCGCGTAGGGGGAACAGTCCTCGCAGGAGGCCCTGAGGACAACCTCGTGATGAAAGCCTTCCGCCTCCTCCAGAGCGAATTCCCCGACAAAGTGAAGGGCGTGCGCACCAGCCTCGTCAAGCAAATTCCCACGGGTGCTGGACTGGGAGGAGGAAGCAGCGACGGCGCCTTCATGCTCAAGGCACTCAATGAGCGATTCTCCCTCGGCCTTTCAGCAGAAGAACTGCAGAAGCACGCGGCCAAACTCGGCGCAGACTGCCCCTTCTTCATTGAAAATCAGCCCGTCCTGGCTACGGGCATCGGCGACGTCTTCACCAAAATCAGCCTTTCCCTCAAGGGCAAGACGCTCATCCTTGTCAAACCCGCCATTGGCGTCAGCACCCGCGATGCCTACAGTCAGGTAGTTCCGGCAAAGCCCGAAGTGCCGCTCCAGCAACTCATCCAGCTCCCCCTCAGCGACTGGAAGGATGCCATCCACAACGACTTTGAGCGCAGCGTCTTTGCCATCTATCCCGAAATCGCAGGCATCAAAGACCGGCTCTACGACCTCGGCGCATTCTATGTCAGCATGAGCGGCAGTGGCAGCGCTGTCTTTGGCCTGTTCGACGCACCCATTGAGCACATCGACGAAATCTTCTCTGGCTACTTCATCCGCCAAAGAACCCTTGATTGAGGCAAATCTGCTCAACATTCAGAGAATGAATTGATTAAAAAACAAAGAAAAGCCTTTCCATAATGACCGCCCAAGAGGAAATCTTAGCCCTGCGCGAGGAACTGCATCGCCACAACTATAATTATTATGTGCTGAATGCGCCCACCATTTCCGACTTCGAATTTGATGAGAAAATGCACCGCTTGGAGGATTTGGAGATGTTCCATCCAGAGATGGACGACCCCAATTCGCCCACACGCCGCGTTGGCAGCGACCTCAGCGTGGACTTCCGCCAAGTGGCCCACCGCTATCCCATGCTTTCGCTCGCCAACACTTACAGCGAGAGTGACGTGCAGGACTGGTGGAACCGCGTGGCAGGGCTGCTCAATGGGCAACCATTCGAGGTGGTGGCGGAGATGAAATACGACGGACTGAGCATTTCCCTCACCTACGTGGACGGCGAACTCACGCAGGCGCTCACCCGTGGTGACGGCACACGCGGCGATGATGTCACGGCCAATGTCCGAACCATCAAGAGCATTCCCCTGCGCCTGCTCCCAGGAAGCGGCTATCCGCAGGAGTTTGAAATACGGGGAGAAATTCTCATGCCCTGGAAGTCCTTCGATGCCCTCAACGAGGAGCGCGAGCGCAATGATGAGCCCCTCTTTGCCAATCCCCGCAATGCGGCAAGTGGCACGCTCAAGTCACAGAAATCAGCGCTGGTGGCCGCGCGAGGCCTCGACGCCTACCTCTACTATCTGCTCCGCGATGACTTCCCTGCCGATGCCACGCACTACGGCAACCTCATGCAGGCCAAGCAGTGGGGATTCCGCATTTCCGAAGGCATGAAACTCTGCACAACGCTTCAGGAGGTCATGGACTTCATCAATTATTGGGACACAGAGCGGAAGAACCTACCCGTTGCAACCGATGGCATTGTGCTGAAAGTGAACAGCCTCCGCCAGCAGGAGCAGTTGGGCTACACCGCAAAGAGCCCGCGTTGGGCCATTGCCTACAAATACAAGGCTGAGCAGGCGCACACTGTGCTGCGCGAAGTCACTTACCAAGTGGGCAGAACTGGCGTCATTACCCCCGTGGCAAACATGGACCCCGTGCTGCTGGCAGGAACGATTGTCAAGCGCGCTTCCCTCCACAACGCCGATGTCATGGACAATCTTGACCTCCATCTCGGCGACGAACTCCTGGTGGAAAAGGGGGGCGAGATTATTCCCAAAGTGGTGGGCGTGGACAAAACTAAGCGCCAGCCAGGCATGGAGCGCGTGAAGTTCAT
>Ga0065711_1005239_pt1 | contig 35709 bp, 26 predicted proteins | sample Hoacrofraction12_FD_59098 | JGI IMG/M metagenome (GOLD analysis project Ga0065711, IMG submission 59098) | Hoatzin crop microbial communities from Cojedes, Venezuela - Epithelial fraction 12 v2 (version 2) | ecosystem: Host-associated > Birds > Digestive system > Esophagus > Crop | place...
AATCGACTGTGCATTGCATCAATGTGTGAGAGTCGTTCCTGTCCCTGCACGGATGCTGAAACTCGGCACCAACTCAGAAATAGAACTGAAATATCCTGCAACATCCAACTGCTATTTTGGGATGGGATACAAATAAAAATGTGATGAAGACCATATAAGAAGGAACCACCAGACATTGACAGATTTTGTACAGAGGTTGTACAAACTCTGAAAGCCAAATGATTTGTCAAGTGGAGAGTTTGTGTTCATCTGCTAAAGATAAAATTATTTTCTACTCTTTTTTTTCCTGTCTTATTCAGCTTTTCACCAAAGATTTGAGAAATTTTGAGGAAAAAGAATGCATGGTAATCTTTAGGGTTGGAGATTTTTTTTAAGATTTCTGCCAAACCCAACCTATTTCAGAGTATGGCCAGTTTTAGTGAGAATACAAGTAAACAGGAGAGGACAGTAGAACTGCTCCTCACCATAGAAACCACTTCTCAAAAATACGGATGCAGGTGGCTGGAGAGTTCTGGGACACTCCTGGATTTTGTCTTGGAGTGGCAAGCTGGAGAAATATTTATTTGCAAACCTCAGTCAGGGAATAAGGAACCAGAGAAACAACTCACAGGACCCTAGGCCTGCTGAATAAAACCTGTTTGAAATGACAACCCACTGAAGAGTACAGTATTTACTTAATTGATTTAGAACCTCAGTATACAAGTTCTGTGATCACAAAAATGCCTTAAAAGCTTTTTCATTTCCTCAGTGCATCAACTCCAACAGGTTCTGGACACTCGCAAACAGAAGAAAGCAGGTGACTTGCTTGTTCTTCTAGACTAATGTGAGAAAGAAGCTATTTATTTTAATTTTTCATTTATTTTAAGAGAGCGGGGGTGGATGTGCCTCTTTGGTCCACATTCTTGTCTAAGAAAGTCCCTGTGCAGCTTGAGAACAGGCAGCTGTGGCATGCCTTGACAGGGGTTTTGCAAAAGAAGATGATATCCCATTCACTTGCTTCTTTCTAATTCTAACCCTAACTACCTCTAGAGTAAGGACTTCTCACAAACAGGCTGCAGCCTGTAAAACATAATAAAATTTACCAAGTCCATTAATATTCATAAACTACAAGAGGCTCTGGAGACATTTTTGAATGCTTTATTACTAAGGTAATTTCAATGCTTATTCTAGATTTTATTCCTTCAGGCTTCTCCACAATATTTCCAAATCACTCGTGTCATAGATGTCATCTGGGGGAAATAAAGACATCTCTAAAGAGCACAGTCCTTAATCTGAGTTCTTTTTTGTTATTTGCTCTTGTTTCAGACAGATAAGGTTGAACAATGTGATCTCATATGTGGTTAGTATGTATGGTTAGTAACATGAAACACCTTATCGTGGCTGCATCTACAGTTACATTTTGATGGGTACAGTAGTGTAATGTTGAAATGAACCCCCTGGTCATTCCCATTTCTGGTACACTGAATTGCTCGGCACATGGGAACTAGGCTTCCTTTGAAAGAAACTGCACCAAAAGCTCCACTCCTGATATGCATCAAACATGCCCCAGCTCCCAGTGAGGATACAAGGCTCTGGACCTATGACCCATCCGTCAGAGAGCTTCAAAGCACATGCCTGGGGATGATCAGATGGCACCCTGCATGAAACTGGGTGAATTTAAGCTCTAGATGCTTCTTGTGCGAAAGGCAGAAGGGAAAAAAAAGCAGCCTAGACTGTCAAATCCAGTCAGACAGATGAAGTCAATATCAGTCCTACAGATCGCTGTCTTCCCTGCAGATATTTGCTGTCAGTCTTGCTGACTGACTGATTCCCTCTTTCTCTATGACATTTGAAAACCAAAAATAAATTAGGAATTTTATATAAATAAATTAGCAGCTAGTGCTTACTGCTATGCAGGGAGGCCTGTAAAATCTGGGCTAGGAGCCCTGGAAATTACACTACCGAAGAGCGAGGTCTGGTCAGCCACGTCCTTTGTCTTCACAAACCGCTGTTGCCAGCGTTGCTTGTGCTGAACTCCGGGTGATGAAGGGTTCGGTGTGGGTTGAACTTCTACACCTCGCAGAGCAGCTCTGATACTCTCTAACTGTGGCCCTGCCTTCTCATATCCCTCCATAAACCCCAACATTGCCACTTCTTCACCTGAATGTGTTTCAGTCTAGACACTTTGGTAAGGATAGCTCCAATTTTGAGACGCAGGCTGAGTGTAAGCAGCTCCTCTTTGTTGTTACTTTGCCTGTGTTAAGCACTGGATTTCTCTTAGAAAAGCAGTGTTATTTATTGTCCTGCCTCTTGCACGTGCTCCATTCCCCAAATATTTTACGATGCCAGAGCACCCTTCGCGAGCTGAGCACTGTGCTGGGTGTGCTTCAGACCCTCAGTGTTTCCCTAACTCTGCAGTAGGGGTGCAGTAGGGGATTGATTTACCAAATGAATCATACTTGTATGCTTTATGGTTTCACTGTGCTTCATGCATCAGAGCGTCTCTGTGCTCTGTCTTCTTGTTATTATTCTGAATGCAGGTGACACTGAGAAGGCACATCCTGCACACTGGTGACACATCAGGCCAAGTGGTCCAGGAGAGCTCGTTTCTGCAGCTGACAGCTAGAGGTATGATAGTACCATGTTGAGCTGCTTTTGGTTCACCACCGAAAGAAACCGATTCTAGCTAGTCTGTGTGGGACTAGCATGAGTTTTGAGCCAGACCTCTGGCCCTGTAGCAAAAGTCTGGGTGACTTCGCACCAGCAGACCCTGCTGTGGCTGTAGAGTCATTCCAGATTGCACAAACACTTAAAATAGCAAATCCTCTGGAAATTAGTGTTACCTTTCTTCTTCCAGTTCTTGCTGGTTTATCAAGGAAATGTCTTATAGGGCTGCCAGTGGCACCCAGCACATTTTAATACAGTCAAAGCATCCAGGTATCTTTCAGGGTAATCTCATTTTCAATCTCCTCTGTTTTTTCCTACAAGAATGAAAATACGACTTCAAACCTTCAGGTCTTGTTCCATTCTCAGGAGATGACAATCAGCCGTAAGGGGTTGGGATGCTGGGGCTGGGATGGCTGGTCTGCTGTGGGCTGATTCTGTAGGTAAGATGGCAGATCGAAGTCTGCCTGGCCTCTGCGCAAAAATCACTGAGCTGGAATCCTGTCCATGAAAAACAGACTGCAAGAAAAGGGCAAAAACAGCTATAATTTTTTCTGATCTGCTCTAGCTACAACGTTAAATATAGTGAAATGATTACACAGCGTGAATAACTATTATAGTCTTGTTTGCCTTTCTACTGTACGGAAGAATTAAGCTCCTTGAAAAATTTAAGAACAATGTAGTCACAGTCCAGGGCAGAAGAACCTGAGAAGCAGCATCAAGTACCTTTGATTTTTTCTTCTTTTTTTCCCCCTCTCCTTTTAGCTTTTCTTCACATGGCTTTGCTGACAGCATTATGTCACTTTTTTCCTAGATAACTTTTGTTGTGAATTTTGTAAGATATTTTTATCCTTTCGTCAAGGCTGATGATAAGATGAATTACTCAAGGCATCCTATTGTTCTGCAGTTCGTATCAACACTTGACATGGATACATTCTTTGTACACTGATACATGATATCTTCTATATATAAACCAAATGGGCATCAAAATAACAAAACAAGAAAACATACACTGTGTGCGGATTGTCAGACAAGGCAAGCCACCAGGCTGCCACTAACAAGGATTACTGATATATTTTTGAAAAGAATCCTCTATTTCTATCTCAAAGTACTCTTGATTTGAATGTCATTAAGAAATTCATTGCTTAGTGTTGGGAAAAAAACCCTGTTAATTATAAATAAGCAATCAGTTCTTGATTTTTGCAATGCTTAGCATAAAATTAGAGCACAGATAAACCAGCACACACAAAAGCCTCTGGCTTTTTACTGAGCTGAGGTGTGTCGAAGGTGCTATTGATGGGCAGAGATCTCCAAGTGCTGCATTCAGACCTGTTTCAGGTAGTCCAGTTAGATGGTGGAGCTCATTTCCCAAAAAAAGAAAATTATGTTGTTACTAATTGCTTTTTGACTGACAAACAAAACAATTCTTGGGTTAGGCTTTTCCCAGAAACTTCTTTACATACATATCATTGTTCATGTGAGCTCTGTCTGTCTCATGCAGGCAGGAGGACAACGAACAATCAGGAGAACATCATGTCATGTTTTTCTCCTGCAGACTCTGAGGAAAGATAAAGAGGGTATTACAGCACTGGCATATCCAGGTGAATTTATCACACAGGAAATTAAAAGCCTTAATTTTGGTACTGAAGTACTTCTGAACTCCATGGTCAGCCCCCTAATAAGCATGGCCTGTGTTCAGTGTAAGGCCAGCAGAGATTCTCCTTCAGTGTACGTGGAAAGGACTTGCATCTTCATATCACGAGCCCACAGGTTGTCTCCAGATATCCGTGGCTGCTGGTGCAGTGGTATCTGCAGAGATACTGTGGCCATGCAATAGTTCCAAACACATTTCATAGTGGGGAGGTGACATAAAGAGACATCACGATGTGTTTCCATATGGTACTGCCTCTGCAATGTGCGAGAGACTCTGTATGCAAGTTGGCTATGCGTGACTGTTGGCTTCTCCCAAAAATGCAGCTGGTCAGTAAAGTGACTCTGTTCTATTTTGTTGATGTTATTAAACTGAGAGATGAATCAAGTGTTTGTGAGTACATAGGAAGGCAAGTAAAAGAGAAAATGGAAAGCCGGAAAGAGGTAAATCCATATAATACACAGCATGAAAGCACTCACAGAAGAAGTCTGTGTGTCCCTGCAGTGTTTTCATTTGTCTTCCAGCCCACTGTAGCGTGTGGGAAAATAGGCCTCACAACGTGCTGAAACACGGGAGGAATGCGGTGGGCTCCTGTTCGTGCTCCTCGAGGGACTTCAGCTTAGTGAGACTGCCCTGAATTGTTGAGATTGCAATGACGAAGAAGGGCTTCAATGGGAACATTTGTTCTTTACCTTGTGTCCACAGAAGCGAGAAAAATACCTCAGGCCAAGGTTGCTTCCCCAGAGATAGGTTTGCTTAGTTATCTAACAGATCTTGCAGTTGGCAACACCTATATTTAATTACAGCTTCAGCATCATGGTAATGGAAAACTGTTTTTCCTCTGCCCTCGGACTGTTAGATGTCAGGCTCGTCTGCTGCTCTTTTCCAACTCCCTGACGAGCAACAGTGAATAACAAGCCGGTGCTCCAGGATGCACCGTGCTTAAATACTCCTGGAAGCCACCCAGAAAATACCCTCCAGGAAAACTCCACAGACACTCGTGATGATTCACCCAGCTCTAGAGAACCACCCAACTGCGTGTGAGCACTCACCCTGTCGGAAAGGGCTTAATCTAATAAGCAAAACAGGAGACTGACTCCCAGCCCTTTTTATTTTTTTTCTTCTTTCAAAGCCATCTGCTTCTCCGACCTATTTCAGAACATGCAAATTCACAAGCGAGGTGAAATTTCCCATCGACCAGTAGCCTGTGAAATATAATTACTGTGCTAATTTTGAATTCCAAGCGGTCAGCACAGGCTAGGAGTGCTCGATCAGCAAACACATTAACACAATTACAACGAATATTAAAAACAGCGGTACTGAGATTTGGCAATGACTCTGGAAAATGACAGGTAGCTGTTTTGGGGTCAGAAAACAGACAGCAAAATGCCTGATAAATGGTTTTGTTTCCCAGAATGTTGCACAGATGAGTTCTCAATAGAAACGTTTGAAGGCAAAAGGAAATGATAGGAAGAGAGCATTGCATCCAGGCTGCTTACCCGGCAACGCTCAGAAAATGAGAGGCTGTTATAAAACCTGTGCTCTCTTGCGAGGTCTTTGCTACCTTGTATGACCTCTGTCAAGTTATGCGCTCATTCAGCGCTGCAGCCTGTCTATAACAGGGGCTAATGACACTAAGCCTGCTGGATAAATCCATGTGGGATTTATGGCTGTGCAGTGCACAGCGCTTCAAGGTATACGCTGTGCCAATTTGACAGTAGCAGTGACAGGGGTAAGGCTGTGAAGCTGTTTCAAAAATCTTAGAAATATCGTGCTTAAGAGATAATTCTCCCGTTGCTTCACGGTGGAATAGAAGAGTAAGATTTAACGTCGTATTTTATTTGAAATAATTTTGCTGCTTCCAGTAAGACAGTACAGCCATCACCTCACATGCCTGATTTTTTTTTTTTTTATTCTTTCAGGAGCACTTTTGGGAATCATCTAATATTAAAGAATGTGTTTTGATGGTGACAGCAGGTGACACATGAGTCAAACTCCATAGTAAATTTTACTAGCACTGCCTCGCCAAAGTGATTGTCGGTTTTGCCCGTTAGCATTGCTAACCCTGGTAGTGGGTTCCAGGCTGTGACGGATGACAGAGGGAGCTCAGCCCATCAAAGCAAAGCCCCAGCTCTCTTCTGGGGCAGAATGCGCTTCGACCTGCTCTGCTGTTTCCCTTGGAAGAGAAGCTACAGGCGCTGCTGGTGTGCTGACTGTGGGACCTGCGGGAGTCTAAGCAGCAACCGTTTTGCACATTGTCTCCATTTCTTGGGAGGGCATACGTATAAGGTGTGCATGGATTGGACGGGGGAATGTGTCTCCCTGCATCCGAGACCAATTTCAATCTATTGTTGCATAGGCAGAAGAATCAGGGAGCTCAGCAGATAATATACAGAATAAATTCCAAATGCAAAGATAAGATGAAATGTACTGACTGGGGCGGGGGTGTGTGTGTGTGATCCTTTTTGACATACATGCTTAAATCAAACAGCCTGGTGATTAAAGCACTGGTTCAGAAGTGGTGAGACTTTGGTGAGATCTGACTGAAAATCCAGTTACAAAAGGCAGTTTCTCTCTCCCCTTGGTACTGCAAGCTTGCAGAGTAGGAGCTGGAGGCAGAAGCAGACCTAGGGGTGCTGCTAGGAGGAAGTGCCAGGCAGCACAGTGCTGGTCTGTTGCAGGTGCTCTGGGAGGGCACGGAAGCAACCCTGCAGGTTCAGGACAGCAATCTGCCGTGTAAATGTGTTTTAACAACCAGCTGGGAAAAACTTCCTGCATCACACGGCTGGCAGTGTGTGGGAACTCCACGTAAAAGCAGAATTGAAATCCAGTTCTTCAGTGCTGAGAATTGCTGCATTAAGCATAAAGCTGTTTTTCTCCTCCCTCCCCAACACTAACATGTTAACCAAGTCAAAGACATTTGAATGTAGCAGGGTAGGAAGAAAAATAACCACAGCTGAATAAAAGGTATATATCCATATGCACAGACGCATAGATATATGTGAATACATGTATCTATACGATCTCGATGGTACACACACAAGGGATTTGCATAGGCAAAGGTTTTTAGGATGGCAAACCGGTGTATTTTTCTGTAGTGTTATTCTTAGAGAATTTTAGCTGAGGTTTAAAAAAACCTTCATCAGTCAGAAACAGGCATCAGACAGGCAACACAGTAAAATAAATTTTGAGTGATGCAAATTGACATAGTTATTTGAACAGATTTAGAGGCAGACATAGTAATTGTTCCCGCCTGCCTATACTAAAAAGTCTCTGCTACACAAAATCTTCTACGAGCTGCAGCTCTCTTCTTTAAGTAGCTGTCTGAGCTTGTTTACTATTTATGGTGAAACAATACTGAATATGTTGCTGTCATGTTGGGTCACAGGACAAACATAATGACCAACAAATGAAAGAGCACAGGCAAACAAAGCCAAGGGGTCAGTGTATTTGACATTAAATCTGACTGGAAATTATTCCAAAAGTCAACATATGCAAAGTAGTTAAATTTGGCTTATAGTTTCCCTTTGGTCCAGGGCCCTGACTTTCTTAGCAGCAAACACTCGCCAACTCACCATCTGTTGTTGAAGAGTGAGCAGTGTAATCAGGAGGATCAGATTCTTTCCATCTCACTTCTCCCTTAGTCCCCATTCCATTTTCTGGGCAGTTGCTGTCTACAAGCAATACAAAATTTCCTTTGGTTACCTTAAGCTGTTGTTCAGACTCTTAACCCATTAGATTGGTGATCTGGCATGCAATCAAGAACGTCAAATACATTTTACGATTTTTAAATCGTCTGCTTTTAAAAGGAAAGAGACATGAGGAAATCACTCAAATGTTATTGTCAGCGCAGCTGCACAGTGTTTTAAAACCAAAGGTGTAGCACCAGCAGTCATATCTGCATGCACCTGCATGCACATGGTCTCTGTAGTCACCTTACTCCAATTTTCACCAATCTGTTGATAAAACTACCAAGGGAGGTGTCCCTGTGTCCTTTGTCATCTGGACCATTTTTTCGGCGCCTTGGGACCGTGGTGTGGTACACCTTCCACAGCACATTCCCCACACCAAGCTGGCGCACTCCCCTCTTGTGGGCCTTTTCCAAATGCCCCGCTTCGCTTTGCCTCCCTCTGGCAAAAAGGCTCCAGGTCCTTTCCCGGCAGTTTCCCAGCGCTCCGTTCCCACTGTAAACCTGCCAGGAGGAAAAGCAGGACTTTCTGCTCCGGGAGGTGATGTTTGGCACTCCACCTTTACCCAACTGACAGCCACATTAGCAGCCAGCATGGAGCCTGTGAGCAACCTGAAGCTTAATTTTCATAAAACTGAGCCATTTATTCCTCCAATCCCATTGCACGGCTAAAGAAGCCCGACTGTCCAGGTGAAGCAGCAGAGGCTGCTACACTCCATCTCTGCCAGCTACTCCTCGCGACAGTTTGGCGATACACTGCGTTTGTGCCAACGAAAATGCCAGCAGGGGCCATGTCCAGACAAAGACATGGCTGGATCGGTCCTTATGCTTGAGATGAAGGGCCTGTTACGCCGCTGTCACCGTGACATAGGGCCTGAGACATGCCTCTTTTACACAGTCCGGCTGATTTAACAGCAGTTTGGAGAAACTGGGAATCCAGTTTGTCACAGCAGCATTGGTGGTGATGTAGGGTTTGGTGGGATAAGGAAAACGAAGCTCAGAGAATAATTTCTATCTCCTGCTAACTGCTGTCCACATAGAGATTTGCACAGTAGAGTGTGACTCACCTCCCTTAGCTGGAGGAAATTTTCATTGTACAGAGAAACAAACACAAGGCAAGCAGCAAAGCTAACCCGCCCACTACGAGCACTGTTGTTTGAGCAGAAAGACCTATCTGTTGCAGGAGGCCACAGTATATTCCAGAGGATGGAAACCCTGGGGTGGTAATTACCTGATTCTTCAGCTTACAAACCAGAGGGAAAGAATGAGTGTCAGGGTGAAAGAACGTGTCTTGATATTTAACAAAAATAAGAGACATGCCCGCACCGCGCAGCTGAGATCCTGATCCAGATGGCAGTCTTGACTTTGGACTCCAGAACTGGAGGTTTATCTGGTTTCACTTCAGTGCCCCTGATACCAAAGTCTAGAGAGCTTGAGCGCTGGCCTTGGACTTGGGCCTATTTTTTGTGGCAAACTGTGATGCCTAACAAGATCCCTAAGAGGAAATAATACATGTATCACAAAAAAACTGTCAGGCAGATGGCTAACCAAAAATTGCAGTCTAGACTGGAATCTGCTGCAGGGTAAGGCACTTACAGCACACAGAAACAAAAGTTGATGAGGATTAAACAATTAGCAACTCTCATTTTTTGGAGACCGTGCAGGAAAAATTGCTGTAAATTCTTTTGAGTCTGGGATGAGTTAGCTACAGACAGTTTTCCTCTCAAAGCCTTTGTAGATTCAAGACCATCACTAGCAAAATCCCCAAATTACTGACCATAGTTTAGGTCCCTATTTGGCTTTTTCCTCAAAAAAGATACAGCAGCATCACCGTTTTTTGGACTACACATCTGGATGAGCTGCAAACCTTTCCAAAAGTGCCTTTTCCTATAACTGAAACTTTTCATGTTTGCATTGAAGCTAAAACTATGTGTGCCTGTGTGAATGCCTACGTCTGTTGTGAGGGTATGTGGAACTCAAAGGCATCATTCTTACGGCAATTTTTGTAAGCTGGCCAGAGCTACAAAGAAAAATATCCTTTCACCAAGATATCAAGCTTTTTTCCCTTTGAATGCATTCGTTTTACTAGAATAGAACACCCTACCAACGTAATTTTCACATGCAAATTGACCTTATTTAGGAGCAATGTGTTTTGGTATGGCTGAACTGGAGGCAGAAAAGGGAGTTTGCAGCTATGTGGGGGAATGGGGAAAGAGACCTAAGAGACTGAAATCTCACCTTGCGCACAGGCAATACTTCTTGGTGGGTATCCATTGAGGAGGTGGTGAAGCTGCAAGGTGTTTCACACCACGATGCTGTGTCACCTTCACAAACAGGCTGGGCAAGAACGGGCTCCACTGCTCCGGGAAAAACATGCCCCCATGTGATTGTAAAGCCCTGGAGTCTCTAGAAGAAATAAAGTGGGGCAACACTCTGGTGAGGATTAGCTGTGAGGGCTGTATCTGCACCACCAAAGCAATGTTGTTTCTCTGTGGCTGTGACTGGTATCAGATAAAGAAGGTTTTGGCAGCCTGTGTTGTTAATTTGACATTTGCATAGCCAAGAGGGGGAAAAGAAACATATGACACAGGGTCATTTTTATTAAAACCCACAGCAATGTGTTTGATTGTTGGGGCGTTGCCATTTATCTTCCTGTCACTTGTCCCTTACCCTTGTTGGTTCCTCTTTGCACAGTCACATCTTCCCCTCTAGCTCAAGGACATGATTTGCAGGACAAGTTACAGCTATGCTACTGATTTTGCATTCATTAGACCGTGCTCTGACTCTGGTGTTACTCTGCCTCTTTCCACCTCTACAGAGCTCCCTGCCACATAGCGAAAATTTTGTTTGCAGTAATGACCTTGGCTTGCAGGACACGGCAGCTGATTTTGAGGGAAATCCTTCTGGTAGGAACAGGACTTGAGGGGGAAATGCCAGCACTTGGGCACATGGGAACCTACCCGAGATGACGGTCTTATGGGCCACAGTGTCCATTGTGGCAAAATTTTTGTGTCTCATTTTCCTTCCAACAGTTATTCCATACCTATCATTCCTATCAGTCTCAAATGTCTTCTCCAAGAGGAGTCTAGCAATTACTTGTAAGTGTGCAATCTTCTCTCTCTTTTTTTTTCCCCCTTTTAAAAAGATGAGGGAAGAAAGACATGGTCCTCTTCTTCCTCCTGTTGCAGCAGAGGGGTTGTTCACTCGGGGAACAGCAGAACTGTGGTCGTTTACTTCTTCAGCCCCAGGGGAGGTTCCAATGCACGTCTTCCCCAGGGCAGGAGAGCCGTAGCATAGCGACAAGGCGGCAAAGCAGCACTTCCAGTGTTGTCAGCGCATTGCCCAGACAAGGTGCCCTCAGGGAACCTTCAGTATCGCTTCACTTTGTGGATCACGGAAAGGCAGAGGAGGAAGTCAGCTGCTCAAACCACAGCAGAGCTGAAAGTATTTTAAAAAAATTACAGTTCAAACAGTGACATAGGCAAACAGTTTTAAGGTCAAACACGAACACCCAGTGTGTCAGTGTATCTTCAGGGTCAGTTTGCTGCCAGGCACGTGTTTTCTGCATTGCCCTTTTGGAACTTCAGCTTCTGAAGCAAGAGTTGGGTTGGCTTTGGAGCGGAAGTCCAATTTTTGGCTGTGTCTCTGTGCCTGGTTTACTTCAATCATCAATACTGTTTGAATGAGAGTCCTCTATTGACTATTTATAGTTCTAAACAAGGAAAACAAATACTGCCTCTTCAGATGAGCTGGCAATGTCTCTGTAATTCCCACAGTTGTACTGCTATGATAGGAATTTGATGCCAGATGCATGGATTCCTCAGACAAACAGCTTTCTGGCAGCAGAGAGAAGGATCTGGCTCCGGCAAGCCTATTTATGTAAAAAGTTACCACGTTACTGTCTATCATTACCTGCACTGATTTGCTCTGAAGAAGCAGAGAAGCCAGACATCAACTACTGGATAAACCCAGAGATGGCAAACACCTTCACACATATGCACATCCAGTTAATCCCATCACAACCACTAAGTGACCCTGATAGGGTAGCTATAAACAAACATTTTTGTTTAGGCACCCCAATGGGAAGAGGAAAGATTAATTTATACTGCTTTTTTTCTTGCTGCCATAGATGGAGATGGTGCCCTTTGTGCTCCTTACAAGGCACAGCAAGAGGGGAGGTTTGGGTGTGGGGCTGTGATCCTCATGGGACAGTGTTGGCCGAAGAAAGTCAGATTCTTTCCTGGAGCAGAGTTTAGGTGGACAGCTGCCAGAAGAAGAAAGGCTGGCGTCAGAGCCTGGATCCCAGAAATCACTGGTGAGAGAACAGAAGAGTCTTCAGGATTAAGGAAGGGTCAGCAAATACTGGACAGGCTAAGTCAGGTCACTCAGGAGAAGGTCAAAGTGAAGGCAGAGAAAGGCATCCGCTTTCAGGGGCAGATTGATTCCCCTCCCACTTGTGTTTCACCCTCCTTCAGCCTCCAAGTAGCTGAAGAGGATTCTGCATTTTAGTTGGCAAGAAATCAGCAAGAGACCCATTGTTAAGCTCTGAGAAAGCTGGCATGGTTTGTTTGCTTGACCTTTTTCTCTAAGGAACTTGGTGTACGCATGACTGCTATGAAAGTTAGCCGCTGGCCAGCCCCTGCAAGTCCTCCATCCCAGCAGGAGCAGGAGGTTGGGCTGAACCCTGCTCGCCATCTCTGAGCGCAGGGGAGCACCAGCCCCATTCACCCTTCTGGATCTCCCCTATCCTGCTCTTGCACGGAGAGGAATCACAAATCCCACTGAGTTTTCAGAGTTGTCACAGTTTGTTTTCCCACTCCTGCACCAACCAGCGATGCCTTTAGCCGGGGCTCCGAGCCCTTCCTCAGCATTGCTCCTGACACCTCTCCCCAGCTCACACCTCCCTTTGCGGGGAACTGGACAGCTTCTACCACCCAGTACTGTTGAAGGTCGTGTTGAAGCACAGGGCTCCGGCTGGGGGTTTACCCTGAAGTCGTGTGATGTGTGACGAGCGCCCTGCAGAGCTGGAGGTTTGCCTGCGGCCTGCCAGGACCACACTCTGGTGGGAGCTTCCCTGGGGAGTTACCAGCCTGCCCCGGCACGCCTCAGCTCCTGCCTCTCCCAAACCGCTTCCCACCCAGCCCCTCTCGCTCCCTGCCCGGCCGCCCGGCCCAGGGGCAGTCGCAGCCCCGGACCCTGCACCCAGAGCCCCCCGGGAGCTCCCTGCCCACACTTCCTCCAGTGAAGCTGCGCTCAGGCCCTGCGTGGAAAGCCTGCCTCTCCTCTGGCAGTCCGCCCTGGGCATGGTTTTTTCGCCCCTCAGCAATTTTACCGAGATTTCTTACTTTTAAACCCATTTGTCAGTTGCTACTTTTTCTTTTAACAGGCTCCTGCTGGCACAAAGGTGACCGCAGCACTTACCTGGCACTACAGCACGTTCTCGGTGAAAGCGGAGATGGGATGGGAATGCAAGCAGGGTATTTGACCAGGCATCACTGAAACGAAGATGTGTCAATTCAGAATTTTAACGCTCCACAGAAAGTTTGTTGTTTAAAACTGTAGATGGGAAATCTGAGCTGTAATTTTCCCCTGTCTTTGATCAACGTGCCAGCGCACTGCTGTGAAGTGAAATATTGTAGGCTGACACATGAGAATTTTCCCCCAAGGGCATTCTGTTAGGAACACAACAGTGCTGATTTAGCGAGGAAATAAACCTTGAGTTATATGAATGCTGCTGTGTACATGCTTTTATGGCACTTGGGGAAGAAATCAAAATAACTTAAATTACAGAAGCCTTCATTCTACAGTTCTCTAGCGTTTTAACATTTGTACGTACCTTGAAATGAGTGACTACATGCTGGAGGATAGACCTGTTACAGCTGCGATTTGACACATCTCAAGCTCCTGCCTTTGTAGTCCCTCGCAGGTAGGGCTCTCCCTGACGGAGATCTTGATGCAGCCAAGGGAAGATGAAAGCCAGGCAGATACCAGCGGAGGGCTGGGAGTTCCCAAGAACTCCTAGGTGTAGTTATTGCTAAATCCCAGTCTTATTAATAAGTAACATTTAAGTGTAACAGTATTTTAGTAAGAACCTCTCTCCTACTCACAACCCTCTCCACACAGCTGCTGTGGAATGCTGTTCTACCACGAGGAGGGCCAAGTACCAACCAGGGCTCCTGCTCTTGAATTTACCCAGCAAGGCACACTGCCTCTGAAGGTGAGTTTTTCCCACTTAGGTACTTGTAGCAGAAGCTTGAGACTATCACCTTTTAAAGTGACATTGCACGCACCTGATGGGATTCCAGCAGCTGCACTGCAATTCTGAAGATAAATGGGAACTGAATTTGCTGAGAGTTTTCTGGCCAAGCTGTACTAGCTTTGGGTAGCAAGTACCAGTACAGGAGCTGGCTTCACGATGAGTGCCTGGTATGCAGACACACTAAGGTACAGTGTGAGGGGCACCAAGCAAAGCTTTGTGATCAATCCTTCCACCCCTCAGGAAGTAGTGTAAAGGACACAAACTCCAGTTGTTCCCACAAACTATTCTGGTGGGTTTTGTTTTTTTCCCCAGTGCCATCCATTACAGGATTCAAAGCTGCTTCGGAGAGAGGGCAGTGCTTTGGCAAACAAGACCTGACCCTTTCTGCAGCATGGCTATGGGGCATGTGGAGTTCAAGATTTCCTATTGTTGCTTTTCCACTCTTCAGAGCTCTTGGCAGCTCCAGTACTGCTGATGAGAAAGGGCCTCCTGGAGCCAGAAACATTGAGCAACATGTATCACAGAAGTTGGGATGGTTACACCAAACTTGGCTCACATAGCCTGATCAACTGCATTTCAGACAATGCTTCTGGAGAAGCTGTCTGAACAAAGCAAAGCAAAGCAATTCTTACATTGATTGGCATCTTGTTAAATCTTACATGTAAACCAAGTGAGGCTTTTAGCAATTTGCCACATCTGGAAGAGGCACATTACATGGCACACCCTTCTCGGAGCAGGTAACAGCATTTCATGGCTGTGGAGTGTGTGGAGGTACCAATCCCACCCCTCCTGATGGGAAACGCCTCTGCTCATGCTCCCCACGTCCCTCTGCCAGCACAGGACTGGACTCCCCAGCGCTTCGGGCACAGGCAGCGCTTGCCAGACTCTTGTCTGGACCTGCCCCTCGGCGCTTCTGCCTGACCCTCTGCCTAGCTGCTGGAGGCTCGGTCGATGCTGTTTATGGAAGTCACAGGCTTTGCCCAAAGTCCACCTATGCCATACAGCCTGCCAAACCCCACCCTGATTAGAGCTCTAACTACTGGAATTATTTTGCATTAGGGATGTCTAATTACACAGCCAATTTAATTACAAGGACCTGCAGTTAAAATAGGCAAGCATTAACAGCTTGATCGTGTTGAATGCTTTAAATCAGATGCCTGTATTAACATCTACTTACATTAATTTACAATCCATTCCAGCCAGCTGCCGTAGGATGATGGATTAGATGTTACCAACATAATTCTGTTAGCACAGAACAAAGTAATTTCAGGAATGGAGGAAGGTTTGCTTTAGCACTGCTGTGCACCAGCAGAGCAGCTGGATACAGTCCTCTGACAACACCTGTGTACCTACTCCATCCTGTAAGTGGCACACAGGGACAATGCAACTTTTCTTCAGAACTTTTATTGTCTTTGAAAGTTAATTCGGTAGCACCCATTTGCCAAGAGATGAAATTTTAATCTTGAAAAGGTTAAGTTATCTTGTGCCTAATGCACTTGGAGATAAACAGCTTTTGTGTTCATTGTCTAGTTGCCAGCCACCTTCCCCCTTCCCTGACCAGCAGTGGTTCAGAGCAAGTCTAAAATAATTTTAGGTTTAGGGTCTCAAGCTTCAATCCCTGATGAATGTACTAGCAACAGGACATGCTACTCTGCAATAATCTGTTTTAAATAGCAATAAATTAATTTTAAAAGGTTAAGTGACTTCAGTTCCCGCTCACCAGAACAGAGCCCCATGGATCCCAGCACTATCTCACATCCTTCAGCTTACCGACGGGGGTAAGCCAGAGCACCATGCTGGAAGCACTCAAGCATCATCTCTTCAAGAATGTCCAAGTAGAGTCATGAGATAGTAAACATGAAGAGCTTCAGTCAAGAAAAAAAAGACACCAACACATCTGTAATTAAGAACTTCCCTAGGCAGTTTTGCTGCAACTCCAACTCCTTACTCTCAAAGCTGTGTTTTTTCATTTCTCTCATCTCACTGGAATACACCCCAGGTATCTGGGGCAATTTACTGCAGGGAAGCTCTTCACAAAGAGAATTCTGAAGGCTGTTTTACAGTTGGAATATCAGCTGTTTTAAAGCACACTGCCTGAACAAAGGTGGTTAGACCACATCTGTTTTCTTCCCTCCCTTGAAATCTGCATGCACCTGAAGACAACTTCATTCCCTCTTAAACCATGACACAACATTCAAGACTAATCATGAAAATACTTCATACTGTATTTTCAGTTCATTAACGCCTCAGATGAATTTCAGAACACAATTAAAGTCTTATCAATAACACAAAGTAGATTTTTAAAGTCCTTTATTAATCTGTATATAAAAAGACAGAAGTTGCCTACGATATAGGACAAAGCTCTTGCTTCATGAGGAAACAAAATTTTCTTTACAAAGTGAAAAAATAAATACCCTCTGAGAGTAAGGTTTATATGCTAATGTGTCATAAAAAAGTAGAGTTTTAACATTTTGACAAAATGTCTGTGCAAAGAAACAGATGCATAAACACACATTACTGCTACATTAAGGCAATATGAAAAGTATAGTCAGAAAATTTCAGTAAAGTGACAGTGTACTTTTCTAGCTTTGATTAAGCCAGTATTGCACCCAAACATGGTCTCTAGTTCCCTCTGTACCCTGGAGCATACGCTAGGAAACCAGAGCCCAAAATGCCCAAGTAGGGGGGTGGAGATTAAAAACATCTTAGCAGGAAATGACCTACCCAATAAAGATGTTAACTGAGGAAAGCATTTAAAATTATACACAACCCTTATTTTAGAAATTAATGGTACGTATTTAATAGTTTAAAATCAGTCTCCAAAAAAGCCAACTTAAAGGGCAGCTGACTGCAACTCCCAAGATCACCAGCCAAGCTGGATGTGGGAAGCCTGGGAGCACCTTGCCTACTGTGAGCTATGAATGAAGTCCCATAACAGCAGTTCCATAAGACACTGCCAGCCAGAAGACTTTCCTGACCCACTCTCAACATTTCCAGGGTAACAAACTTGTCCTACCCTTCCAAAGCTGTTCTGTCAGAATTCTTTTCTGTTTAACAGAATTCTGTTAAAGAAACACAGCTGCTTGATGAAGCCTTGTAACTTTAAAGAGGAGAGAACTTTTTTAAAAAAAGGTTGTTCTTAAACTAAAGTAGTTTACTAAAAGCAGAAACTATGAGCCATACTAAACTGGTATTTGTAAAAGCTAGTCTTACTATTAAAATAAATGGAGTGACTGTACTAAAAAGGATTTAAAGTGTAAAAGCAAAGGTCGCACTGCTCTCGCTGAGTATATCAATTCGTGTACACCACACTTCTCCAGGGTTACCCAGCTTTCCGGCAACGCCACCATGCTACAAACCTATGCATCATTCTTTTAAGTAACATGAGTCAACTGCCCTTCTGGTCTCGAAGGATGTCCCAAACCATTCTGGACATGCTGAACAAAGAGTATTTATGTTCAAAAATGCAGTATTCTTGCTTTTGATCGTGGATAGGTGCCAGAGCAATTGCCTTCTTCACAATCAATGGTTGCATTTCACCTTAGTGCAGTTTAAACAGTACATGACAGGTTTAAAGTGTATACGGAGATCATATCACAGTCAGATTGAGAAGACTGGTGTGGGTTGGCAAGTACACATGCTGGACATGCTCTACACGAGATCTGCAAACAGGACATGACTAGAAAGGAAAAACATGAGGAAATTATTTTACTTGGCATTTTGAAAGTCTCTACACTCACTGGAGATTTCCTCCATGTACACAGTAACACAGCACTTTTCCCATCATCTCCATATTTAAAACAGAGTACCATGAGAAACGTGCAGCCAATTCTTACCCTCATAAGAAGTCAGTACAGCTAAAACTTACCTTTCAAACACATTATCTAAACAGCACATTCTTTGGAACTAGTTCACCACAAAAAATTTTAAAAATATGTTTTACTAGAATATAAACATGAACATATTAATCCATGACTTAATTATACAGAAAATCAAAACTTCTACTTATCTGGTAATTCACATCTTAACAGCATTGCAATTACCTGTAATTGGGCAGCACAGGTCTTGCAGCATACTGTGTGGCCACAGGGACAAAAGGTTGAATTTATTTCTTCTGCACAACACACCATACAAAGCATGGACTCCTTCAGCTTCCGCAACTTCTCTTGCAGAGCTTTTGTTTGTTGGCAGCTAAGGCCCTCACAATTGTCACAGTTCATGCTACTTTCCGAAGACTTAAGGGGGGAACTTGGTGGGGTTTGGTCACTTCTTGAAACAAGATCCACAATGCCAGCATTATAAAGAGCTCGCCGTGCATGATCATAAACTTCTTTTGATGTTCTCTTAATGTCAAAGACGTATTTTTTACCAAGATTAATGTTTTCATTCAGGAATAGAGATGCTAGGTGGCCCTTTAAGTCTCGACTATACTGCATCATGACAGCACTGGTGACAGTGTCACACCTATAAAACAGGGCAAATGCAAATTTGATTAGTTAATACCAATAAATTTATCCCTACAATAATTTTTTCCCAAAGTTGAAGTAACAGCACTGAAACTGAAGCAAAAAGAGCACTCTGAGAACATTCAGGAGCTTAAATATTGTTTGCACAACAACTTTGCTTTGAGAAGTGTATAGTAACTGTCACTTTCCCATTTTACATCTTCAAAAATGTGAAGTGTCTGGTAAAATGGAATCAGCCTATGGAAGGGACTTAAGGCATTATGCTAATAGAAACAGCCAATGCCCACTTAATCCATGGTTCAGTTTAGCAAAGCCTCCTTTCATGGTAATTTACAAACACTGCATTAAGGAATTTCAGCTAACAGCCTTTGACATAACACCTCTTTTTTTAGACAGGCTTGCAAAAATTTTTAGGATAGAGTCAAGCAGTATCTTTAACCAAATGTCCACTCAGTACTTTACATACTTCTATCAAATCATCTGAAGAGAACTAGTGTGAATGCCCTCTAGATAATTAAATTAAGCCATCTGTATTTGCCACCAAGTACTTCAGCTACCCTAACCATGCTTGTCACATATTTCAGTGAGAGTTAAATCTGCGGAAGCCTATTAAGGCACATCACTTCTCTAGACAGTGTAGGGAAGAAAATGCAAACACAGAACACAAGGACTACAGCCTCACCAAGCCTAAAGTCCAAGACCTAAGCTTACAGCCAAATGCTATCGCCTAGCTAAAATTTTGCTTAAATTAAAATTAGAAACTGCAAAGGACAGAAGAAGTTGCAGGCAGAAAACAAAGGTCAAAACGTTAAGACTGTCTAGAAGTTACATAATGCCTTAATTGCCTGGAAAAAAGTATGAAGAGGGCAAAACAGCAGCTCAAGGGCATACAATTACAGAGCAGAACAAGACATGCCTAATATCAGGCTCACAGAATAAGCAGCGGCTAGCTGCTGATTAGATGCAGTGGTTAGAAAGGCAGCTAGGTGATGTTAATGGCTGTATCAAAATAATCTAATCTGGACAGCTCTGCCTAGTGTATGTACTTTCTGCTGCTATAAGTCCAATTCTTCTCTTACAAAGTAATTGAAACTGGTATGTGGTACTTAATTTGGAGAAAACACTAAGTGTCTTTGACAGTTCTCGTGATCAGTGTTGGACCTCACAGCAGGAATGAAAAGGGGTTTAAAAAAAAATCAGCCATCAAATCAGTAGAGGACCCCTACCTCAAAGAACAAAAGGATAAAGAAAATTGATAACTCCTGGCATGAAACAAAATCCTGGGCACATGAGCAAGGACAGAGGAATTGTAGGAAGATTTAAACACGTGGCATGGGAAGGTGGCATACAGATAACTTCAGCAATTGGAGGAGCCAAATAAAGGAGAAACAAGGAGTATGTGTGCATGAGCTACACCTACAGATTCTGAAAGACAGCATCTTTCTGCTTTGCTCTCTAATCCTCCCTCTTACATAGGCACAACACACATATGCATTGTTTATGAATATTAAAGAACACAGTTAAGTATGTTCTGAAGCGCTCTTATTAGTAGTGGTACACCAAGAGATTTTGCTTACTTGTCTTGTGCTTCCACCCCATAAAATGGAAAACAGCAAAAACCTGATCAGCTTCTGGACTTAAGAGGAAATTAGAGGTTGCAAAGAAAATGAAATTTTGCAGAGAATTTCTGAAGTGCAGTCAGACTGCTGGCTGCTTAAGCACTGAATTAAAGCCCTGCAGAGAAGAGCAGCAGCAGACAACTCTAGGGGCAGCACTGACCTGTAAAATGCATGCGTCTCTGTAATTGCTCTATAGAGTCCACTTGCTGCCCTTGTACTGATCATCTTAAACAAGAGAACTACACTATTACCGGACTCCTTGGTCACAGTCAGATATACATTCTTGCCAGACTGAGTTGCCATTTGAACAACAGGATAAGCAATCCTAAAAATGAATATAAAAAAAGAAGTGTTATTTAGCTTTTAAGGATAAGGTCATTTTCCACAAGCTACTACAGTGCACTTCGAGAAGTTAATGATCTCCAACCGTTGTCTGCAATGCTGGATTGAAGACACGGCCTCAAAAATACATAAAAAAATTCAAGAGTATTAAGGCCAGTTGTCATCTTGATAAGCAGGTAGTGCCCTCAGACTCTACACTGCAATAGCTCCTTCATAGAGCACAGCTGCTTCATAGAGCAGTTTTGTGTATTTATGTAAAAACTAGAGACATGCTCAGTACTTCTGAAAAGCAGAAGATGAAAATGGTTTCACAAAACACATACCTGTTGATAGGACTGAAGTCACCTTTACACATGGATATGCCTTCAGGTCCAACACCAATAAGGAGCTTTTGTCCTTCACTGTCTCTCACAGAATGCCACTCTACACCATAGTTCTCCAGTGTTGTAACAATCTGTAGAACCTGGTATTCAGCAGAAGCTTGACTTAGACCTTCTAGCTCCTTGTGCTTGGCAATAATGCTGGTGATAAAAACACTTCAGATAAGTGAAATAACTCAAGTACGTGCCGTTACTATCAGCAGCTTGTTTTAACATGGGTTTTTAGATGACCTAGTTAAACAGATTATTAAATGCTTCTGACCTGCTTTAGCTGGCTATAGATTTCCAGTAATTGTGAACTGGAAAGAAATGAGAATTACCAAAACATCCTGAGAACGTTCAGGAGACAATACTGTACCTTTGCTTAAAAATTAAAAAGCCACATGTAATCAAGGCTTCCCAACTAACAACCTCCCCACAACATACTTATCTGAACAACTACTAAGTTCATAACCAAAATATCTACAGAAAAGCAGGACACGCTGAAGCCTTCTCGACATTGGGGAATTAAGCTATGAAGGTGTTTTAGGATTCCTGTTTACTTCTCAGTGTAAGGGTACGAAGCCAGACAAGTTCTTGTTAAACCTACACTTCTGAAAGAAAGCAGGACATGCCTGCAATTTAATTACCCTGCTCCAAGTATTTAGNTANCTTATTTCCCCAAGTACTAGAGTTAACAGCTTTTGCGTTCCACCAAAAACCCCTCATATTTCAGCTTAAAAATGAACTGAAATCAGAACATTGTTTAAACATTCAGGTTGTATTTTTGATCTCCAAAGCTATCTAAGTTATTATTCTTTTTAATAACACAAGATACATATAGCAGCTGCAATTAAGGGCATAACAAAACTTTACGGTTTTCGAATCCAAAACAGAGGTTATATCACTGTGCCCCTTTTACCTCTCCAAAATGGTAGTGGTGAGCTCTTTTGCACACAACTCTTCATAATTGTACTTGGCAGTATTCTGGTTATAATCTCCAAACTTCGTCTGTGCCAACAATGCACTAAGTTCAACTGCATGCTCTGAAGAACACTGAAGATTGCCAGCAAGAAGATCTTCTTTAATATGCAAGAAAAACATATGCCTGCAATGGAATCGGAAATGTTTGCTTACACAAGATGTTAAACGATGTTGGTAATCAACATATGTATCAAACAACATCTCAGATGTGTTTGGTAACCATTAGTTTGGTAATCAAGAATTTGCAATGAATGTACGAAGTAGAGAAAGTATGACACAAGGGAAATATCTTATTATTGACTTACACTTAAAGATGAAGCTACCACTGAGGATGGTATCTAAATGCACTATTAAAAGAAATGAGCACTTTTAATATCATGTTCTTAATCTTAAGAACCACTTTAACTCCTAAGACCACTTAGTAATTTCAATTTAGTGAGTAAAATATCAATGAAATATATTTGGATAGTTTCCCATGTTTAAATTTACTTGGTTGCCATCTACAAATTATTCTGCATTTCACAAAAGCAAAGTTGTGAAGAGGAGCCCAAACCAGCATGCACACATCTACCACGCAAGAGAAGCCACACTTTCTCTGCGCACAGTGGAAATGCCTCTGCCACCACAGTCAAATGCAAGATGGTGCTTTTGCCAGTGACACAACTAACAGAATAACTTGAAGCATCTGAAAAGGCATTGTGGAATAAAATACAAAGAACCTACTGCATAAGCATATTTGTCAGACCAATCTTTACACTTGAGATGAAGGCAGGTTTGACAATTAGCTGGAAATTCACAAAGCTGCTCTTAATTATCTAATAGGTCATTTAACTAGTCAAATCAAAATTTCCACCAACAGCCACCTGTTTATTTCCCCTATAGTCTACCTTAACTTCTGTAAATTCATCCTTATCTCCCCTCAGGGAAGACAAAAATTTCTTATCATTTGTTCTTAAGACTCAACATATTTACGAAAACCAGATGCAGAAGTAATTACATATACACTGAAAAAATCTTTCATTAAATGAAGCCTAGTACCCACAGGGATGTCTTAGCTTACACAGTAATGGAACATTTACATTTTACTTTTCTAAAATTAAGTGTAATCTACTTCTCTTAAACAGCTATAGGGACTCACTCACCACTGAAGTTCAAGATGCTAGTAAGTGATTTGCTTTCCTTCCAACAGGAATTTTGATAGTATCTTATCTATATCCCGTTGTAGTGCCTTACAATTCCATTGTACAACAGGGCAAATACGGCTACTTCTTCAGAACTACGAGCAATTACATAACTTGCAAGATTTGTGTTCGTTCTTAGCTCTACTACAGTAAGTGCCACAGCTAAGGAAATACCGGCCCAAAAGATGTCCCGCATCCAGAATGTTTGCAATTCGGAAAAATTAGGTATTACATTATCCCACAAGCTGCCCTACAATCCATCTCCTGCAGCAAGTCACAGCTCCGACATCTGTTTGCAAGCAGTTTGAAGCATGCTAGAGCTTCACTGCAGTTGTGACACAAGGGCTTAATTGCATCACACTGATGTCTAGACACCAATTTACACTCAAGAAGTTCTAGTGAGGGTCTGGTGGAAGCTCATATCCTCACTCTGTGCAGCACAAATTTAGGTGACAAGAGGACCAGAACTTCAGACAGTACAGTTGTTTCCACTGTTAGCAGGTTATTCCTTGTTCAGGCTTTTCTTGGAGCAAGTCCCAAATCTCTGCTCCAATTCCTTTCTCCTACTTTACTAATTCATAACTCTTTTGGCTTGGGCCATAGAAAGACATTATCTGTGGCTTTTAAAATGCACAGGTTGTACACACTCCTTTGGGGGCTCAGTCCGTAAATCCAAAGTATTTGATGAATTACTAAAACACTGTGGCCAAAATAAATTCAAGTAGTAGGCATTTCCCTAATTCCAATCAACAGTGCACAAAATAAATGGCTGTTCATGCACTTCTGATCCTCTGTTAATACCAGAACAGGTTTTCCAGTCTTTATAATTATGTACTAATTACACAGAGTATTTCAAAGAAATATTCGACAATTTCATTCTCATTAGTTGACACGTGCTTACAACTACCATACCTAAATGCTTATATCTTCAGTTTATTTTACGCATACATCAGCACTGACCACACAGGGAAAAGTCAGTCTTCTGCCCTGGCTGGGAAGAACTTACTAACATCAAGATGGGAGTTGAAAAACTACAGATTGCTCCTGCAAATACAGATGCATTACAGAAACAGCAAAGGCACAGCTTGTCATACTCCATTACTAAAAAGTCATTAATGGTATAAATAGACAAACAAGTTTAAGGTACAGTGTGAAACAGCACCACAACAGCTAATGTGCAGTAACTCTGGAACTGGCTCTTACCACGTAAGAAAAAACACCTCAGAGACTGAGCCACTCTGCATTATTCTGATAACGGGGACAAAGGTATTGCATGTGTAAGGCACAGTTAGAGCAAAGTAACTAAAGTTATGCAAGTCCATGTCCTGGCTTACACTATGGTACACTTCTGTACAGTCAAAGAAACAGACAAATACCCGTATTTACCAGTCCATCTCAAAGTCATTGGTCTGGACCTAAAAAACCCCTTTGCCTAAACTGCACCCTTAGTAGGTCAGAAATTAGTTAACATAAGGCCTGCCAGCAAAATTGGTTTTTGAATGACAGTGGATGACTTCATACTGGTCTGCTACAGCAGCCGCCCTGAAACACAGTTCAAGTAACAAATTCACTTTTTTGTTTTTGTGGAGTTTATTGAGTCTAAGTGTTTGAGGAAGGAAAAGCATCTAGAAAGTGAAAGACAGTGAGGATTGCAAACATTTTATACATCTGAAAAAGTGGTTCTGATTAGTGCAGATTCTGATTAGCCCGTCCAGTCTAAGATTGCACTTCTCTAAAGTTACATTAACATAGCTATTGCAAAAACCATCCCACTTCAAGGTTCAAAACATGACACCAGCCAGAATCTGATTATAAAAGCAGATTTTTTTTTTACCCAAAACTAAAAAAAGTCTTTTGATCCTTAAGCAGAAAGGCAAAAGAATGTGCTTTTATTGCTGAATACCGTCAAGCAAAACTAAAGCATTAGGAGCCTTGAGGCAGTTCCTTATCCAATTCTGCAAAATTTAAAGGACCCAGGAGATCGTGTGTAGAAAACCTAGCCATATTACAGGTTCTATTAGTTACCAGGAAGTATTTATCTAAGTTTGTAAATTAGGTTATGACCTCATCACTTAACAGCACTTGATCCACCATCCCTCCTCTCTAGGAATATCTGATACTATGAAAAAATCATTAAAGCTTTTCCCACCTCTAAAGATACTCAGATTGTGCAGTAAAGGGGTACTCAGGTTTTCAAGGAATTATTTCAGCATCAGTATTTTCTGCTTAACAGAATTTTTACCAAGCAAGTTTCAAAACAATTAACTGTTATGAACAGTTCAGTTTTAGAACAGTCTGTTTTAAATACAAGCCCTCTAAAGGTTACATTCGCAACACTGCTGGTAGAACACATTAGTCTGACCACCATATAAGAAACCAATTGTTTTTGCACCACTACCAGAAATGGATGTCAGTATTTCACTACAGTGAAACTCCTACAGAAGGCAAATCACTTAAGTTATTGCCAGTTCAGCTGGCAATAACAGCCCCAGAAAGTAAGTTCTATGAAAAGTGTAGATTAATTTCTCTTAATTATGTGCATCAGGATTCAAAGTTCTGCACTGAAAACTACTTTCTACTACTTCAAAGAAGGGAAACAGGGCAAACAAACCTAAACACTATCCTAAAAGTTGGGCTCTAAACTTAGCTGCCAGTGGAAAAAGCGACAAACCCTAATCCTTTACCACTAAAAGTATCTGCATATGACTAATGATTCCCAGACTAGAAATATAGCTAAAAGAACCCATTCTTTTGCCAGACTACTGGCAAGGAATCTTAGCATATGTCCCAAGGAACTGTCTGTTCTCTGGGGGGTGACACTCCTTACCACAGGGTAAGGCTCTCCTACTGTGCAGTACATTTACAACCCTCTGTAGTTTAAAGGAACCAAAATTAAGAGGCATTATTGTCCTTAAAAGTACATCGATAAGGATCTTAGCAATAGAATATAATTCTGTCTTTAAAAGCAGATATAAGGCCACTCCATACAAAAAAGCAAAGCCATACATAGTTACAATACTATTCCTCAGTATCTTTGTTCTTATTTGCTCTCAGAGCTGGTGAAAGGTTACCAGCTGCAGCACAACTCTGATTTAGACAAACAGATCCATTAAACTCACCCTGTTGTCTACTACAGCAGACTTTTATTGCAGTGTAACAAATACCACAACACCGCTGGACTGGCTGGCCAGTGATATAATAGGATGTTTTTCTTATTTTCTACCTACTACATGCATGTAACCGCCCAAAATATTTTACAAGCCAGTTCTTTAACTAATTCATCAATACAGCTAGATAACATTGCAAAAAAGTATTTTCTAAGTGTAATTCAAATACTGGGAAATATCACACAGCTTTCAACAGCTTCCAGATCAATATATACCTGTCTCAAGGGTGGCAAAACACAGCTTTTGAATGCTTTGTGAGATTGTGTGGCTTTTTAGAATCTGACATGTTATTTTAAATTCTCACAGCTTGCACACGAATATTTCGGTTGCAGTCCTACTATGCAACACAAACAACTTTGCCCATTTTGAAGTACATCTGGGCAAACTGACATCGCTTAAGAAGGGATTCCCTTTAACGTTATTCCTACTCCCGTGCGATCGCCGCAAGGCTGGCTTTACCCCGCCGCGCTCCTCTCCGAGGAGGCGAAGGCAAACGCCCGGGCGGAGGCGGCAGGTTTGGCGACGGAGCCCCGGCTCCGCAGCAGCCCCGCGGCGGGGGTCACGGGCGGTCAGCGACCCGGACTCACCCCGCACCGCGCCCGCCCTCAGGGCGGGCCCGCGCTCCCCCTCCTCCCCCCCGCCAAAAAGCAGCCCGAAAACTGCCATCAGCCGAGTACAGTAGTTTCCCCTACCCCAGCTCCTCGCTGCAGCTCGGCGCTTCGTGGCATTCGATACAAACCCCCCCACTTTTAGCTTGTTTTGCCAACTGTTGCATTACCCGTCACGACACACAGAAAACGTCGAAGACGAACATGACCCAAGGCAGCGCTTACAGTCTAGATCCTGCACCATCACACATCTTTCAGCAAAAAGACAGCAGTTCTTTTCAAGCCGATGTCACTTTCCATTCCAAGAAAAGGTGCAGCTATTCGGCCTCCTCTGAACCAGCACACTGCTCACATTTCAGACTTGTTTGTAAAACTCCAGCTGATAGCAGCAGGTTAAATTTGAACTGCATCCTTGCACTGAAGTACTTTCATTCCACTGAACACAATTCTGAACTACAAAATCCTGTGGTGAACTTCAGTACCAGGCAGTCAAATACAAACTTAGGAACCGAGATCCAAAGAACAATAGAAATAAACCACTTTTAACCCTATGAGAGGAAAGAAAGCACAGTAAGCAGGGCTTTTCTACCCCCACGCAGTTCTCCCACTTGAAGTGCTTAATGCAGGTGGTTGGTCACCACAGCAGTCCAAGGTACAACCACAACCTGCTCTGCCTGTGCACTCAGTAGAACAAAGGCTTCCTTGCATAGGAAGATTAAGATGCATGAGGTTACAATCTTTCACTGGATCGCACACTGATTAAAGATAGCAGAAGCAGAGGCTGATGTTCGGTTGCCGGATCAGCTTTTCACACAGCATGTAGAAACCTGAACATTAAACAGCTACAAACATGCACACCTGAGTTTTAAATTTCAGTGCAAGGCAAGGATCTCCTTTCACCAAGCAGTACAATTGGGGTTGATTAAGCTTACAAAGTATATAGCGAAAACCTGGTAACAACTCAGTCAATATTCACTATTATAATCATGATGAAGCATTTCAGCAAAATTCAGAATTACTTTCTACTCCCCAGATTTCAAAATCAGTTTCAGCATGCATCTAATTTATACATTAAAACAGCATCAGAGGCAGCAAGTAAAAGACTGGGAGACTTCCTCAGCATTGCTCACACAAGCGACCAGAAAGCAACAGCTCTGCCAGAAACACCCTATGCATCAGCTGGACACAACTGCTAAAGGAAACCCAAGCTACCCACCACTATTCCTTTGTCCACGGGCACACTGACTTTGCAAGTAAAGGTAAGAAACCAGGTGTCAGCTGTAACTGTACAGCTAACCCTTGCAGTTCTGTCCTACAACATACTTATTGATTTAAAGCTCACTGACAGGTTTAACAAGTTTTTCGTCTTCTCCTTGGTACCATGCATGCTTACATGCAAACTAAATATGAATGCGCAGTTATGTGCATATGTAAATCCTCAAGCAGACCCAAGCAGAAGAAAGTAAATCTACTGAAACTCAGTGTCAATACTACAGAAATATACATTAACCACAGGCACTATGGAATTCTAGGTCTGCTAGATGTAGACTGCTAGGTACACACAATTAAAAGGCAGCTATTGCAAACTACTTCACAACTTGTACTTGTTTTTAGCAAGAACACTAAAAATACTCAGGATTTAGACTGAACAGCCTAGCTGAAGTCTCAAGACTCTTCCTATTTGCAAGACAGAGTGACAATAAATACCAGTTTCAATGCCTGTTTCTCTCCAAAATCATAAGAAAATTCTGCTCTGGAAACAATTAAATAGATCTCTTCTGATGACTGAGCCTTAATTGATCTTAAAATTGTTTGTTAAAAATATTACTTTTAGAACAGTGAATTCATCCACAAAAAAGCTTGTCCCACCTACAACCTTTCAAAATCATCTTTACAGTGGAGAAGTACTTGCTCCTTTGATGTTTGTACAGGAGCCTTGTTACATCCTAGCTAACATAACACACCTTTAAGCCCTCGGGGTGTATTTCACCAGTTCAAGCTCTCTATTAACTTGCCCAACCCGACAAGACTTGCATTGACAGCACTGGAGGCAGGAACACAGGTGTCTGCAAAGCGAAGTTGAACAAACATTCATCAAGGATAGCAAAAAAACACCAATCGTATCAGCTTTGGGTTTCCTCAGATTCACCCCAATTCAGTCTCTGGGTGGAGACACACCCAGCATGCTCAGGGTAATCTCTTCTGCCTCATCAGATATGAAATAGTGTTGCTCCTTTAGTTCTACAGAAAAATCCTTCATTATTTGGTTATATTTAAATATTCTCAGTGAGAATGAGTATCAGAAAACAAGTTTCTTTGAGGAAAATATTCATAAAGAGCCCAAAGATATGCTACGGATAATAGAATTTATTTTTCCAAAATGAGGTACATCAAAACTGGAATTTTGTTAGAACGCATGTGCCTAACTAAAGCTAATAGGACAACTACAATCTAACACCACAGTATTCTGAAAACTTCAACCAGACTGATGAGCTGAAACCAGTGCTCCCCAAAACCTCTCCCCTGCACATTAGCTCAGAAAATAAAACAATATATTCACACTCTTAGCTCAGAAAATAAAACAATATATTCACACTCTTAACTCAGAACCTTTCTCCTGTGAAATAAACACCAGATCATGCTGGCAGCCTCTGACCAAGTTCTGTCAACAAATATTCTGTGCAGAACCACTGTGTTGTGTCCACGGTCTTAATTATGAAAGTACCAAGTTAAGGTGAGTAGTGCAAATGTGTTTTGTCATGGTCATATAGACACTAGACTTCAGTTCGCCCCATTTATATTAACCATACTATCTAAAACTAACAGGAAAAATTAGTTGAAAGGTCAGCATTAAATATATAGGTGCACAGCTTTCCTTCAATTGCAATTCATGTGATAGTCAAACTCAAGGAGTAAAAGCAAATGTTCACTACTAATCTTAGCAGACTAATCCCTACACTGGCTAACAGTATAACAGTTCAGTTAAGACAAAAAGCCACAGAATAAGCAAAACAGCTGTTTCTTTCGTAGCCTCAAAGGGCCTGCAGCTATTGGAGGAGTTACTGTAACATAATACCAGACAAAAAGGAATTCGGCAAGTTTTTTTGCTCTGTGGGAGAAATTGTTTCCTGCCTTTCTGTAGCAGTGGTTTAGAACGACCTAGAGTAACACCACTGAACAGGGGTTACTATCGGACATGCAAATACCATGTAAATAATTTGCTACTGGCAGCGTCATTTCTTCTACTTGCAGTGCGGAATTACCAACACTCATCACTTAGCTACACAATACTTACAGTATCACCACTTGGTTTGTAGTTGTTTGTTTTTTTCCCCAAAAAGGAATAATACCTTTAAGTAACACTATAGTTTTAAAACTACACAGGAAAGTCAAGTCAAGATTACCAGAAGATGGAAAAAAATAAAACCAGTGTGTAATTACTTTCATAAGTTACAGAAATTGAAACCAAAATAATAAATTAGACCTACTTACAACCATTTTTACCTTACCTTGTCTGTTCTTGTAAGATAAGATGCGGCTCTACAAAGAACTTGACTCTTAACTTCAATCGATAAGGCGCTAAACCATCCATCTGCTGGGAGATCCTGTTCCTCAAATTCAGCCACAAATTCTCCCCTTTGCTGCCAGTGAACTGCAGTCCAAAATAATCAACTTCTATAATTCCCAACCTTCTGCAAACCTGAAAGAAAGAGGTTCTTTACAGTCAGCCTACAACATGATGATGAAAAGTATCACCTGAATCAAGTGTTGTTTCTGACTGCTCACTTCAAACACAACAAACAAATCCTGCTGTAAGCACCTTTATACAAAAGACTGCTTAATTACTTGGATTTTAAGTTGTGTACAAAAAAAGCACATAGAGAAATACTAAGAATAAATTGGGAATTTCTCCACTAGCCTAAAATCACAGACTTCCACGGCCAAATTCCACTCCCCACCTCATCCCCAGGACAGCCACTTAAAAAGACCAGTGGATTTCCAAAAGAGGAGAGTCTCCGTTACTCAACACTGCGGCCAATAACACTTTCTAAGGCAAGAAGGTGGGGGGAAGCACAATCCTCAAGTTTTGTTTAGCTGCCACCAAGGGACTGGGCTGCTGCGCCCGGCTCTCTCCAGCACCCCCACAGCAGCCGCATCGAGGGGGCGAAGGCACCTGGAGGGCAGCTGCAGCCGGCAGAGCCCAGCAGGCCCCGGCGGGGGGTGGGGGGTGTCCCCCACTCGTGCCCCCCACCCTCGGGACACGCAGAGCAGGCTGCAGCAACGAGGCCGAGGCCTGCCCTCCCCCCACGGGCCGTCAGGGAGGCGGCGAAGGGCCGCTGAGCCCCGCGGTGGGGGGACGCAGCAACCTCTGCGTCCAACGCGGGGGGGAAGGAGAAAAATGCCAGGAGGGGGTGACTGCGGCGGCTCCCCGCCCCCACCGCCGCCGAGGCCCCGCGCCGCCGCTCCTCGCCCCCCTCCTCAGGCGCGGTGGCTCGGGGGAGGGGGGACGACACGACGGGGCTCTCGCGCAGGCCTGTCAGTCACCAACGGTCCGCGCTGCCCAACGGCCACCCCCCGCCCCTCACCTGGTTGAGGCAGTCCTCGCCGTTGGCCTTCGCCTCCACCTCCACCTCCATCACCACCGCGTCCGGCCTGGTCACATAGCACAGCATGGCTGGGGCCAGCCAGCGCCGCCGCCGCCGCCAGCCGCCGGGGAATCGCTGCCGCCGCTACAGACCGAGGCAGACCCGCGCCTCCGGCCTCCACCGCCCGGACAGCGCCAGCGTAGACCAAACGCCCGCCGCTCCCCCGCCGCGCCTGAACTCTGCCGGCTCCGCTCCCTCCACATATACCCTCCGCCTCCGCCCTCCCCTCCCCGAGCGGCACCTGCGGACCAATCGCGAGGCGCCGCTCCTCGCTGCGGGCAGCCGCCGCCACCAATCGGCGCCGCCGTCACCGGGAGGGCGTTTGTTATGGTCACTCTCTGGCGCCCCCTGCCGGGCTGCCCGCCGCCCCGCCCGGCGCGGGGGGACCCCGCAAAGCACCGCAAAGGCGGGCGTTCTCCGAAGGACCTGTTGGGGGGTGCTGCAGCCTCCTTAGCTGCTAAGGGGTACTGAAGCTTTTACACTGGTGGAACACTCTAGGTGTGAAGTTTGCGGGTGATTGCTGGCCGGAGGAGGAACACCTGCACCAGGCAAGCCTGTAGAAGTGTTGTGTGACAAACATGGACAAGGTACATGGGGATTTGCGTGACAAACATATGCAAGATGCATAGAGTAAAGTAGCTTATGGCTGCTTTAACAACATGGATTGAAATGACAGGGAGGACTAAGTACAAAATGCACGCTGTATGTGTTCCCCAAAAGCAACGCAGTACTGAGCAGCGCAGTGGCGAGGCACGTGTTGGCTGTCAGGGGGAGAACTGAGCGAGCAAACAGGCGTCTGGAAATGCGGTGAAGGATAACAGCGAAAAGAACAAACCACGGCGCTAATACAAGGTCTCCACAGGGCTGGATGTTGGCTTGTTGCTGTCTGTATGGGTCACTCGCTTCTGCGTGGGTGTTTCTGCTGTGCTTGTCAGGGTTGTTAGCATTTTCAATTTGTGTTAAAGGAACTCTCAGAACGGACGCTCATTCCGCTGGGAGCTCTGCAAACACGGTGTATGGAGCTCTATCCGTTCTGTTCGTGTGAACTCTGACTAGAACACTGCTCGGTTCTGAACAACGCAGAACAGTCGGAGGCAAGGAAGAGTCAGGACATGAGACGTCAAACCTGAGTAGTGCTGCAGTTCACCTGCACACTTACTAGCTCAGATTTTTAATGCCCAGGTTTATAGTGTTTGAGATGAAGAGCTTAGAGTCTTAAAAGGCCAGACTCGGAGAGTGAAGGGTAAAAAAAGGGAAATAACATGAAAGAAAGATGAACAAAATCACAAAACTATGTTAACTTGATGATTTTATGGGGGGAAAAAAACTCTTTGGGAGTGACTTAGTTATGAGGGGACTGGCCACTAAAAAAAAATCACAAAATATTTTAGTATGGAAAATAGCCTGTATTCTCCACTTGTTCTTTTGTTTCTGTTGGAGTGGATGCAGGAAATAAGATTTTAGTTTTATTTCAGTTTTACTTCTATATATTGCGGTGTTGTGGTATTTTGTGTCATTTCTATATTTCTGTCATAATTAAAGGAGTCCTAGAGTTGTTATGAAGAAGCAGCACAAAAACTGCCATGATGACTCATGCCATTAGTACTCTGATATCCTCTCCCTGACAGTAACTCAGATCAGATGTTACAGAGGAAGGTGCAAGAAATCTTTATGTAATTGTGGGATAACGTGCTTGTATATTTTCTCCAGCACTGAACAGTTAAAGCTGGCTTATACCAAATAGATTAGTCTTTACTTTATCTGTGTTACTTGTATACTAGGAATCAGTTCATCTTGTGCTAGGCGTCGTCCAGACAAATAGGAACAGACGGTTCTTGTCCCAGAGATCTTACCTTTGCTGTCTGTATTAATATCCTTTCTGTGCTTTCTTTTTATCTGACTTAATCTAAATGCAGGTGCTCTTATTATGTCTGTAGAAGTGTTATCCTGCTTTGAAATCTGCTAAACTGCAAGCCACGAAAATAGCTTATGGCAGTAAATTGCGTAGATTGGTTAAGCCCTGTGTAAAACAAGCATTTCTTTTGAAGGGTGTCATCTGGACACCGCTGTCATAGAGATACATTCCATTTCACAGTGTCTCTGTGATATTTTATTCATGCTGTACAGCAGAGAGTAAAGCACCGAGTCCTGCATTAGCACACAGGAGACAGCTCTTGGCGACAAGTGCCCATTGCAACCCTTTGGGCTCCGAGAGAGAAAAAACCGAAACACCTTACCGTCTCCTGCCTGGTCTCTTTGAAGCATCAGCAACACTCAGTGAGGTACGCTGTCAGACTGCTCATAGCATGGGTGTTCACCCTTTGTCTGTCGTGAAAGAACATTGTTTATCAGCGTGTCATCTCAGCGCTGTATGCCATGAAATGTTATGTGCTGTACGTCAGTAATATCTCTATGATGGGTCAGTCTTTTGCTGTGTGTCAGCTGGTGCATAATGAATTCATCTTGTATTCATTAATATATTTAGATTTCCGTGCCTAACACCTGTTGACTATGCTTCCTTGATATAATCCCTCTACAAGGTTCATTTTTGGTCAGATCCTACTTCACATAGCAAATATTAGTTGTAGTGCCTGCTTGTCTGACATTTGAATGGAAAGCCTGCGAAAAGTTCAATTGTTTGGAGAAGGGAAATAATAAGTTCCAGACCCTTGAATTTACACCCCAATGTGGCAATATGGACCCTTTTTTCCAGTGAAGGCTAACGCCTCTCCTTGTACAGAATTTTGTTCACAAGGTTTCCCAGGTAGTTGCCTCCAACCTATTGCCATGATATCCCATCTTGTGAGGAATCCAGTGGTGTAGTTACGATCTCTTTACCCAGATGTTTACGCAAGATCTTCTGTATGGTTCTCTCTCATGTTGCTTGTTTTTGGTATTGACTCTGATCAAATTCAGGATACTTTACTGCTACATAACACTATGCCATAGGGTAAAAGGTTAGAAATGCTCAACTCCTGCCTGTGCTTGGGGTAAAGCTTCATCGAATATTTAGAAGTACCTATCCTTTGTCTCTACTGTCCATCGATGGCAGTCACATTGAAGGCATGCATGGAAGTACTGTGTTGTTCCAGCTCTAGGTGCCAAAGGTGTGCTCCGCAGACTGTGAGGGAGGACAAATAACCCAGGCAAAAGATGAGCTTCTGTAGCACTGTATAAAACAGCAGCCTGCCCTTCTCTGGGAAAGCGAAATGCCGACAGACTCCTCACAGTGCTGGCTGTGTGTGTTGCTTTTTTTTCTAGCAAGAATGAATGGCTGCATGACAAAATATTTTTAATTGTAATCCTAGTTTATTTAATAATCAGAAGCAGTATGAGGATGTAGAACTTGGCTTTCTCTTTCCCTGTTCTTGTACTTTGTATATGCTCTTCTCCTGTTCTGATTTATTGCTTTCTCATTTTGTTTGTCTTAAATAAGAGATATTAAGTAGGTTTAAAGACATACAGTTTGTTAGGCTATTGACAGATTGTTGGGTTACTCCCATATCCAGCACAGGAGAGCCATGAAACACCCATCTTCATAAGCACAGAGGAGCACGGGGGGCACAAAGGCAGGCAGGAACCCAAATGAAAGACTCAGAGGAAAGGAGACCTTGTCCAGTCCCCTCCCAGGGCTCTTCCCGCAGAGCCTCAGCCATAGCATCCAGGCTGAAACCCATCACCATGAGCCATGGGGAGCAGCTCTCCAGGTTGCCTCTTGGACTAAGGGGGGGTTGCTGGGCTGAGGTGTGGGACACATAAGGGGATGCAGGGCAAGAGCTTCTGAGGATTGAGAAGGATCTATTATAGGATGTTTAGGAGAGGAACCAAAGGCAGGACAAAGGAAGGCTTTAGGAGATTTGGGCAGTAACAAGTGCAGGAGAAGGGAATAAAAGGGTTCATCTGTGTAAAGAGTCGGCTGGTTGCAACGCTTGTCTGGCAATGCCCTGCTCCTGACCAGCGCGGTCTGTCCTGTCTCCTTACTAAACTCCACCTTCAACTGTTCTCCTGTAAGGGGCCCTTTGCTCGCTGTGTGGATGGGGAGGTGTGTGTCTGTGGTGTGGCAGCTGGAGCGAGTGTGGGTCTGATGGGTAGCAAA
>Ga0065711_1029560_pt1 | contig 35705 bp, 20 predicted proteins | sample Hoacrofraction12_FD_59098 | JGI IMG/M metagenome (GOLD analysis project Ga0065711, IMG submission 59098) | Hoatzin crop microbial communities from Cojedes, Venezuela - Epithelial fraction 12 v2 (version 2) | ecosystem: Host-associated > Birds > Digestive system > Esophagus > Crop | place...
TTCTTTTTCTGTTGTTTTTTTTCCCCCCCCCCTTTGGGTTTTGTTTTTGTTTTTGTAACGCAAACCGCAGCGATTCTCTTGTCCCGACCTTACTGGTTTAAAAGCAGCAGCTGCCGTGAGGCTTGCGCGCTCGGAAGTCAACCGTCCCGCCGGCGCGGCACCGGCGGCCGCCCCCCGCCCGAGCCCCATTTTTTTGCACCTTCTCCAGCCTCTTCCCAGAACAAGTCACGAATCCCTCGGGTTCCCCCACACCACCCCCCGGCCCCCCGTTTAAAAAGTTTAATTGCGCGTCCCCTCCAGTCCAGCCGGGTTTGAACCGGAGCCGTACTGGTCAGCAGACTGGAATTAACCCAACGCCGCGCCAAGGAGAGGAGCTACGCGGGGATACTCACCGCGGCGCTCGGGCACGCCACCGGCACGCACGTCCGGACATGCCGTTTTGATTGGATATGTAACAGATTTGTTCTCAAATATCTGAGATTCTTGCGACCTTGTAAAGAAAGGGTCTGCTAAAACTATTTAAGCCAGCCTTCTCCAATTTAAAGGTATTTATTAAATAAAGTATCTGCAACTTTTTAAATGGTTTAAACCGTGCAGATACGTGAAATATCTGTACCCCTGAAAACAACCGTAAATATTGTCAAATTTGTATTTTAAATTATTGCTGCTCACCTACTCAAGTTTTACAATTTAAAACTGTGTAAAGGCGCTTTCCATAGACCTTACAAACATCTCCAAAGAAGAGAGAGACAGCTGTATAGAGTTAGATTTGTGCATTAAGTAGCAGTAACTCTTTTAAAGCTTAGCTTTTACCAATCAATAAGTAATTAAGTAATTTAATTAGTAAGCCATTAAACTGAAATGGGTTTATGATAAATTTCTATTACAGCACTTTTAGTTGCCCGTAATTCAAAAATCTCTTTTAAAAATATATACATTGTATTAAAAAACATTATAGCATACACAATAACTAAATTTGATCAGGGTTCTCCAGAGCATTTCCACTTTGTAGACAGTATCTTTCAAGTCATGTAACACTTATTTTTCTATACTTTTTCAGTACACATAATCCAAAGATGATGAGGAAAACAGCATAATGATCTGCAGTACCAAAGAAAGAAGTCTTAATACTATGCCAGGTCCACAGTACTAAACAATAATAAAAAAACTTTATACTGTACAAACAGATTGAAACAGAACTTCTTTTTCTTTCAAAAATCTGCGATTATTCACTGCTAATATATCCTTACCTTCAATTAACTAATCTGTGAATGAAAGCAATACTTCTAGAGGAGAAATGTCTTCTGGCTACTACATCCCAGTAAACGAGACATTATTTTGTAGCAAGTACATTGGGAATACGTCAGGAAAGCGGATCGGTTTGCAAAGCTACAAGTCAACCTCGAGCTGAAAAGGCACCTAGGATTTCATTTTGTTTAGCAGAGAAAAGGGATCTCGGGACAGACACACACCATATATGGGAACCCAGGTCAAAATAAGCAGCTTTCGATTGGGCCCGTCAGTGGAGCCAGCACAAACACAATCCCTTTACTCCTTTCTAGTCACAAACCAGATCTCGCACCAAGAAAACTATTTATGATGTTCTATATTAAACTGTGAAAAGAAATACAAATTACTTATTACGGAGACATGCAGTTTGTCAGGTAAAATTCACCGAACTCCTGAAATACAAGGCTACACAATCATTCTGAGCTACGCGCTTTTCAGAACAGCCACGATCCTCTGGAAAATGCTTACTGCTGCAGCCTTTACCAGTGTTAATCAGCAGCCTTTACCAGTGTTAATCAGACCATTTTTTAAAAACCCTACCCAATACCATACAGAGTTAAAGACAACGTGTCTTGCTTCACTGTCTCTAGGAGCTCCATCTATTACATGAAAAAGGTCGGGCACACACTTTCAGGAAGCAAAAGCTCATTTTTTTTTTTTCTGGGAAAAAACCTCAAAAAATACCATACTGTTGTTGTGAGGTACGATTTGAAAATGTAACTCAACACCCTTTCCCAAAAATACAGATACTTAAATGATGATATAGAAATCAAATAGTGATTTAAAAAAACATGACTGAGACTTCCAGTGACGCATGTGAATTTTTGCATACATCTATTTCATTCCAGATTGGAAAAAAAAAAACCAAATAGCACAATTATATGAATAAATGTTACTGTTTTAAATGTAAAGCTTACTGAAACAGGTTTACTCTTGGTTAGAGTTTGTAGTCCCTCATAAAGGTTTTGCCTAAGTAATAACTTTAGGAGTGTGCCCAGTCTCTGTATTTAATTAAACTAAGACAGATCCCCCCCCACTCATACAGAGCTTGATGATGTGATGATAAACACAGGATAAATTACACAGAGGCTAAGCTGATCAGAAGAAGGGTGTTGACGAAGCATTGCAAGAAAAGAATCGGCTTTGAATTTTTAATCTCTTCTGTAGTATGGCATCTAGGCAGTATGGGAACTGAAGCCATATAAATGATCTAGATGGGGGACATAAGATAAAGTAGGATCCTCTGTGTTTATACAGCCATTAAACAGTGCCTTAAAGCTCTTTATCTGATGTCTGAAGACTGGACTTCAGATTAGTGTATATCATTACCCCATGGTATGGTGTAACCTATGAACCTCTCCTACAGCTGATACCATGGACCAGATCCTCATTTGGTTTAAGTGAGTGCAGTTGTTTTATTTCAACAGCTAATCTAATTATGCCAGCTGAGCACCGCACCTATTCGAAACCTATTTGCAAGAGGTTTGCTTACTTGGCTGTTTGGTTTTGTTCTTCCAACCAACTGCATACCAAATCAGTGCAGGCTGGTTTGTTGATCACTGGCACCCAACATCAGTTTTAAAGCACAATTGCACTAACGCTGGGTTTGGAACAGAGATTTCAGTGGGACTGGTATATGTTCACATCATGCCTGTATCTGACCTGATTCTGCATTCCTGCTGATGCAGCTGGCATCTCAAGAGGCACAAGAAGCAAAGGACCAGGTCTATGACATAACATCAAATGCACAACAAGCTATTTGGTATATTTTTACAACTATTACTCATGCAATAAGGTTTTATCTCCATATGCAGCATCACACACTTGTTTTAGCACATGTAAAGCGGGTCTATCCCGAGCACAGTATTCGCTGGGCGCTTGGGTGCCACAATTACAGATGTGCTGATGATTAAGAAAAATTCGATGTAAGATGGATATGGAACAGTGGGATGTTTGCATGTTTGTCTCTAGGTAGGAAATGCTACCAAAATATTTAACATTAGAAATAGGCCCAGGAAGACCACACTTCACTAAACCAAAAGACGCATCCCATTGCTCCCGAAAGTCGCTGCCTGGCTCTTCCCATAACAACTGCAGTGCAACGTCAGAACCCTCTGAAGCAGGCAATATCCCCCCTATGTCTCCATACAAGTTTTATCTTACACATAGCAGCTGTTGCCTAGAGACGTCCCTGGCTGGAGCAGAAGTTTGCAGCATTTGACAGGAGCCCTTATTGTCTCATGCTACTCACGTGAGCAAAAATAGAAATACCTTGGTAAATGCAAACAAAAGAAGCTACAGAAATTAACCATTTTAACTGTTCTGTCCAAAATCTAGCAGTGTGATTGAGAAGGACATTTTCATTATATACTCTCAAGACACACTAGATAAAATTAGTAGCAAATTAAGGTCTATGTGTAATGTGTTATAAGAAAAGGTGTGTGCTGCTAACCATCGTCCTTCGTCAAAATGTGTATGAACTGCAGGCCCCAACGACATCTTTGCTAGTTTGCATGCAGTTGGACTTGTTTTCAATTGGCAGCTTCAGTACAAAGTATACGATCACTTTGTACAATTTAAAATACTAAATAGCAGTCTTTATTAATCTGAAGTAGATACTGCTTTAGCTTCTTGAATAAACACAGGACTTAATATGATTCTGAAATAGTTCTTGACAACCATGATATAAATGAATGCAGAGATTTTCCATAGAAGAAGCGGCCAAGGTCTAGTCTGATAGCAAATACCTTAGTGTTTCTCAATTTTTCACTTTCCAAAATCAAGGTATGCATGTTTTTTCAATAGATTCATTGCATCTTAAAATCATTACGTAACAGGGGAAACAATGTATATAGCATATATAGAAATATTTCTAGACACACACAGTGTAAACTATAAATATGCTCAGTCCTCTAACTGCAAAATAAATAAGTAGTTTGGCAGGGTGAAGGGAACGTTTCCTACATGAAGGTAAGTTTTAAATATATCTAATACTGTCATCCCTCTTTTGGTACTTTGTAACACCCAACTGAAAACTTCCTACATCACTTTTCTCTTCTAGAAACCTAATGAAGGTATTAATCCTTCTGATCGCCACACAAAAATACCGATAAGTTTTGATCTCCAGATCATTTGAAGTAGATGCTCTACCCAAAAGCGATACCATTGCTTTTCCCTAAAGACTGAGACACCAGGTCTGTGACACTCTGAGGGCAGAGCTCTGAGATCTGCTCCTGATTTAAGAGTAATGCTGCAGCTTTTCTAACTACAACAGCCTTCATTTAGGCAATACCTTCTCTATTAAATTGAACTACCGAAAATTACTTTCCTTTTTCCAGTAAAGCTCAAGAATTTTACAGGGGGATTTTTAATACTGTCTGTGGTACCTAAGAATCAGTGAGAATGTCACCTTTTTTTGCATAAAAATCTCAGCTCAGAAGATACATAAACATGTTTGTAACTGTTCATAAAAGTAATCCCGCTGAAGGCAACTCAATTGTCTTTGAACAAAGTTATTTGGAGAATCAGCTGTTTGCAAGACAGGGGGTGAAATGAAAGGAGTAAATTGCAACCTGTGAGCATCCTTGAGAATGAGCTAATTTTTCTAATTTACATTCAAGCTTTTACTCCAGCTCAGCATGGAAACATAACTGCCTAAAAACCTGAAAATAATTGTCCTTCACTGTGATGTGTGAATAATAGTTTGCTTACAAAAATGAACAAGTCAAATCAAACGCACCGGTGATGATGAGGAGCAGCTTGCCAGCACTCTAACAGGCAATAAAAGCTATACTCAGTGGCTCCTCAGAAGACTAAGTTGCACAAAGAACGCAGTACAAATGAGAGATTACCAGTGAGCTGACAAAATAATCAAGTCCCGTTGTTCTGTAAAGACTATAAAACACATCATTTCACATGCATGCCATTTTTCCGTAGTTTGTCCTCCCACAACTACTTAGGCCTTCCTCATCTTTCATTTAGTGCTACTAAAATAAAGTTAGAATTTACAAACCATTGCAAATTTTTTTCACAGCAATAACTTACATTTTTGCCAGTGATATAAATACAGCGCACTGTATAACATGAGTCAGCTCAGTAATGCTAGGCTGCCTTTTCTCCAACTATTTTCCACAGACGTGAACAAAACCAGTTTTGTCAGCACCTCTCGTAAGGTGAAAAGGGAGATGGAAGGTTCCTCTTTGTTTTTCAGCTCTGAATTAGTCATACTCAGAATTCTTAATTCTGCAAGAAAAATATGTTTGTTCACTAAGCACAGAAACAACAGGTTTATTTGTTGCAAATTCCATTTTGTTATTATTTCCTAAATGCGTTCCGTATTTTTTTTCCCGAAGCATTATTCATGTCACTGTTCAACAGTAGATGGAGCAGTGGATCATTACTGTATTTTAGTTATTTTTGTCAATTATTGCATAATTTTTCCACAGCTGACATATAAGACTGGGCAAGCAAATAAAAAATGATATAGAGAAATAATTGTTAATTAAAGCATTTAGAATTATGAAGAAAATTGAAAGAACAGCAATCCAAGCTCACTTTGACAAACTATTAAGAGAAGCCTGCATTTATGACTAATATAAGTGATTCATAAACACACAATTGATTCGAAGATCCGGTAGGATCACAAACCTTGTGTTAGTTGAATACAGTAAATATGTACGTCCTTAACCTTGAAACATTCAGTCACACACATTTTTCTTAACGACGATCAGGAAGGGTGAAGTATCTTCTAAAAGTGAAGATCACAAACATTCCACATTTTGGGCCTTGTAATGAAAAGGAAAAAGTGGAAGTCTAAGTTAAAATAATCATCATAAGGGCAATTTATTTTTGCACTCACATCAACTGCTTTTCCTGTAACCTGCTTGTAAGAAATTTACCACAATAAATTCTTTTGAACCTTGCAGCAATTATACCACGACTCTCATTTGTTCAGCAGGGGTTAGGGATTCTCATCTAACTGTACCATCTAAAATTAAGCATTTAGTTTTCGATGAGCATCCCCACCCTCATCTTCAGTGGAAAGAGACAGACCCTCCCAGTGGATGTGCCTAGGGGGCACCCAGTTTTGAGGTTTCCCCTCCCTGTAGACACAGATGATGGGCTTCAGCTAGCTCGCCGGTTTTGATAGCTCCGGCTCCCCCAGGAATCCAGACTTTGTTGAACCCAGCAGTGTAACTTCCCTTAAAATCAATTGGGTTTCAATAGTAATTGTATTCGCAGAAATCTCAATTGCCGCATGCTCTATTTTGAAACTTCATATAATTACTCCGAGTCAGACTGCCAATATTTGTTGTTACAAATCATGGCCAGAGGAAAACTTCTCAGATGGCTTCAAAGTCCCAGTTCTCGTCTCTAGGCCCTGCTCCCTCCCCCGCTTCCTTCCAGCAGCATTAACTTTTTCTCTGCAATCTCACAAATCGGAAAAAGAGTAACCTCTAAAGCTGTTTTAGACTGAAGGTCAGAATTCAAAGGATTGGTAACTTTATCCACAGAGCCCTGCAATCACATTGCTATTGGAAACACACCCAGAAGCACCAGCAATCGAGATGTTTTTATTAGGCAATGTCAATAGGTACCAAATTTGAAGGTTTGGGGCTTTTTTCTCCATACTGTAAGGTTTATCGAGACTCATATTTGCAAGAGATCGAATTGCTTTCTGCCACCGAATTTTAGTTTAATGTTCTCCGAGGTAAGGAAACTCGGCTCTGTGTTACATGCTAATGAAAACACCAGCTTTGGTTTGTTTATCTAAATACTTAAAGAGAGGCACCTCTTGCAGCCAAAATGTAAACAAAGCTTAAACTCTTTTCTCTGCTTGGCTACTTCCAGGCTACTAATACGGATTTTTTTTTTAATTAAGTGCATTGTACAGATTTTCTGCATATATTTCCTGCTTGACAACCTACCTTTCCAAAGAAATATTTAATTCCTAAACCATTTATTCATAATTACACCTATATTTTCAGCCCACGAACATAAGATGACAGATCCCTTTCAAACCTAGGCTCAAGGGAGAAAAAAATGAGAGGGCAGCCAGTACTTTTGTCCCTGAAAACCTGTCATTAATTCAGAGGGAACTAGATTAAAATAAGGATTTCAAGAGAGTTTCATAAGAATTAAGAACTAGCAAAAGTTTGATTTCAATATCTAAAAAATCCAATCATTTATCCTGCCCCTCTGTCTTGTACCATATTTGCATATGCGAAAGGCTGAAGCATTCATATCCAGCCAAGTGATTCACCTGACAAAGTTCTGAAAATGTGTCTTTAAGGATGCCCTGCCTTTTATAATACAGGAATCTCTATACACAACAACCTCCTTTAGATAATGTTGCCAAACTAGACACAAACAAATGAAAACACTCCTTGCACTGGATGCCAACTTATACGCTGAAAGACACAGCACCGGTACGGCACAGCAAGCAGAGGCAAAACTCTTTTCATGCAGTGACACCAGAAGAATTCAGTAACACAACGAGAAGAGGACACAAGGATACACACAACTGCACAAAACTACCAAGAACTCAAAACAAGGGTGGATGAGCAGAAATAAAGAGTTTTTAACTGTTATAATGTGATTTTAAAAAATCGTAATTTGGCAGCTATCAGTATGAGGAATGTGTTGAGTGCAAGTCAGAAATGCTTATTTATCTTTTGTGCATCTGGTGCCACTTTCCTTGGAGTCATACGCAGGGTACCTTTGTGAATCTAGGCTGATTTTTAATAGCTCTTCTGGAAAGCAGCAAATCCTAAATTAGAGACACTTAGGAAAATTTAGTAGATTTGAAACATACTCCACCAATCCACTCCACTGCAGATGATTGCTTGTCGAAATAAAGTAAAAATTCTACTGCTGGAGAACGAATGCTTCAAGCGATGCCTCATGGTGCCTGGGACACAAACAAGGGTCTCCATGGCCCTGGCTGAGGACACCGGCGGTGCTGCTGTTGTGCCACCCCCCGCTGCTCCACCAAGCCCCAAAGGGCTGTAGCCATACGGGAAAGCATCCCTGCCCCCCCGCAGCCACTAATTAATTGCTTCCCCACCCCTCACTGCAAAGCAAAACAAGTGCCCAGAATGCAGGCTCCCCCTTCCGAACCTTAATCCGTATCTAGAAAGGGTTTTGAACTCAGAGAGAGTCTCAGGAACTGCACAGTGCCTACAGTTGCAGAGCGGGAAATCCAAGAGATGGAGAGCAGCTGCCTCTCAGCTGGGTATAGCTTGGCCATCATAAGGCTCTCATCCCTCTATGAGACCCAAAAGAGCTGCCACCAACCAGCAGTGATACCCCTACAATGCATTTCTCTTTCCCTTTCCTCTCATAAAATCTTCATTATTTTTAGTTCTAATTTTTTTTAATAACAAAACACTATTAATATTTTCACCTCCAAAATACTATAAAATACTGTGTATGCATCTTAAAGCCTGAATTAAAATAGGATCAACTTCATGTTAAGTTTCTTTTTATGAACTGGCCTCAGACATACGCGGTCTACCAAGCACAGCAGGAACTTTATACAAATCTTTCTCTTTTAGTTGATGAATTCCAGGATTTGGCTCTTGTTTTTCTGGTCACTAATAGCAAATACTTACGCAGCACACATCATAAAGTAACTACTGGTAGGTCAAATATTTTTCACAGTAATCTAATATGGGGTTGCCTAAAATCATTTTTGTCATCTGATGAGTGTGTGGGATGAAATACATTTCAGCAGGTCCTATGCTACGAGGCTTCTGTCAGCCAGTGCTGGGGTCTGCTTCAGCCCAGGCCACCGTCCCACAGTCCGATCCAAAGGTGGGCTGTGGTACCCACCAGCAGTCCTTCTGACTGCAAAAGGGCTGTGTACCGGTGTTGGAGCCTACCTTCACAGCCCGGGCTGCAGGATCCAGGTCTAGTTACCTCTTCATGTTTGGATGCATTGAAGTCCACCAAGACAGTAGTTTCTCAAAATCTGAATGGCCACCAAAAAATGACTTGAAGTGAACGGCCATGAAAAAATTGCTGAAAGTTAATACGCAGTAAAAAATGTTTCCTATTAATTTAGTAAGAGAAGTGGACTTCAGAGACCCTGAATAAGAGGTTTGAAGACTGCTATTTACATTTGGTTTAGAAATTCATGACTGTGAATAAAAAAAAGTATAAAACACAGTGATTTAAGAGATTGGTTTGAGACACTGATTTGCTAAATCTTCACACTCACCTAAGCTTGCTTGTAACTTTGCAAGACATAAGTTTGTTTTAATAAAACTGCACTGCATAGCTTAAAGATACATGCCAAATTGCCAACTTTAGCTCTGTTTAAGCTTTTCTCTTGCTAGAAAGATCCATGTATAAAACAAATAAATTCTCAAATAGCCGAGAACTAATAGTAATGAGAACTATTAGCAGTTAGAAAGCAGTGATGTCATGTAACAGTCAACAAACATGAAAGTACATGTGCAGACATCAGTGGAAACATGATAACCTAATAAATAATAAAAACGGTGACATCCAGACTTTATGTGATTTCCACATATGAATGTGATTTCCAGATATGAACGTGCCATAAGCACATAGGCATCATTAACTCAATGGAACGACTAATTAGCTGAATATCTCCTTCAGCGTATGAAAATGTATTTCTTTCCTCCCACCCTAGAAGAACTACTAATCCACAGCATTCTTCCCTGCCTAACTTCAAATGTAATAATGTCCAAATTAACATCTCTGCAGGGTGAATTCTACTGACAGTAGTAGTAAATCCAACACATTTTGTTCACTTGAGTGGATCTTGGATTAGCTCCATGATTTGAAGATCCCAAAGAATTTACTCATTACTCTGCTTGCTTTCTGAAATGTGCAAATGGATTCACAAAATAGAATTAAAAAAAATGAATTTTGAAACATCCTTTTATCATCTAAGAAAAACGAAGTAATAATGATGTCAGATTGGGACTGGTGCTTGAATTGTGCTACTGAGCACACTGAGTGCCTTTTCTCCCCTTGGAGAGCTGAGCACTGTGCTTAAGCTACCGTTCTCTGCTGCCTAAGGCCTGCCGAGATTCAGAACACATCACAGCACCCACATCCTCGCACAAATGCCATTTGTTAGGGCCAGACGCCGCATTGTTTGTAGCACAGCAAAGCGGCTGGGCCAGGAGAGGTGGACCTCTCGATGGAGAGTGGGACAGCATGGTGATTAGTGGTCCCTCCTGCGACTCAGGACCTACCTGTAGGATCAAAGAGCAGCCTTCACACCCCAGCTCTCGCTACCTAAGTCATATCACTCTCCTCCTAGATGGCCCTTGAATGACTCAGTTTTGGAAGAAGCAGCAGCAGCAGCATGCAGGCACCTTCATGAAGGACTCGAGTTCAAATCTGAAACCTGCCTCATGGAGGGGGGCAACTTCAACTGTCATATAAGCACATGGCAGAAGAGACCTGCAACAGAGTGGCACAGTGTCTCCACAGTGCAGAGGGGCTTCTGGGGTGGGATGGGGTGGAGATGAGAAGAGGCACAGAGTCAGGGGCAATGAGAGTTTCTGCATCTTCCCTACAACTGCTAAAACCTGCTTTTAATCTAGCTTTCAATAAACATGGCTTATCTATTGCCACAAATGAAGATTTCCTGAAGAAACGGAATCTCTCATGAAATCATCATTGTCCTCATCTGCCATTTTCACAAATGTTTCTACAAGACTTTATCAATATGAATGTTATCAATGTGTTTACTAGAATGTTTATCATGATTGTCAGAGTGTTTATCAGAGTTACTGGGTATGATGACCGTGAAAATATGACTATTTTTTAGGGTAAAAAAAAACAACCACAAAAAAGAGATATTCCTAAAAAAGGCATTTTCAAAATACTGATTTACCATTTAAAATTTGTTCCTTTTCCTCACCTGCATGCAATCACAACTCTGAATTTATTAGCTGAAATCTGCTAAATGCATCCCAATCGCCTTTTCATAACTGCACCCTGAAAGAGTGTTTAATTTCTTCAGTCTTCATCACCTTATCTGATTATTTCTCCATTTATATAATTCCTTGCTAGCTCCAGAAATTACTTTTCAGAAAATGTTTATCAGAGAAGTCAACGCAGTGTCCAGCACGCTGGTGTCTCGCCCCTAACCACGTTATAAATACTTTCTGAGGAGTCCGTTCTCCCACGCAAGGGTGACTGCCTTACTGCGTCTCAGAAGCTTACTTCCCTGCTCTTGAAGATGAGAGAAGGGGGTGGATATATTTGTCAGATCTCTTTTGTGTTTCCTCTGTCAGCTGTCTTGATTTGAACCACTGAATTAGGAATCACAGATATGATTCTGAATGACCCTGGCAGCGGGGACAGTCCCGTGGCAATATGAGCTGGCTGGCGTTTTTTCGTAGCAGGTTCTGCTATCCAGCTGTTCACGAGCTGCTGTCAGCAGCTGCGGATGCCCACATTCACCCAGCACGATTTTCCAGCCCTCTCTCAGTTTACCCGTTGGTTAACTGATTGACGCACTTTGTCTTTCTTTACACAAGCTAGCTAAACTCTCCTGCTCTTGGGGAGGAACCACATGTATTTCCCAGGGGAATCTCTCCTCTGAGATTTTCTGTAGGATAGAGAGGGTGCCTGCATTTTGCTTGTGACACCGCAGGGATCACTCTTTCCGATACTGATATGTTCTATTTGTTCTAGATGTCTCCTCACCCCTTTAACCATTCCCACGCTGGGTCTCACTAGGAAGGGTGTAAGCGGCTGGGTCCTACTGGACATGTGACTTTCCTTCTTCAGTTTGGGGTCCTGGGGAGGAATTTTGCTGCTTCACAACTTCAGGGGAGGAGGATGTTTGGGTTAAGGCAGCGTTAGACAGAGAGAAAGCATAACATTTATTTTCTCTTGATCTTTGTTTGGTATCCAGTATTCAGTCCATAGGGCAGAGGAGTTAAGATAAACTGACAAAACCTATGACAGACTAATTGGTGACGGAATTATTTGGCAGGAGATGGCCGCTTGGTTTGACATGACTTCACAATGTAGAAACCACTTGGCAGACAGGGAAGAACAGAGAAATCTGCAGAATATCGACTTTTCCTGACAGGTTTTTAAAGGTCATATTGAATTATTCTCATTTTGCAGAAATTGCTATTCTTTGACCTGCTGCATCCTTCTTGGGAAAGCAAAGGGGGTACAATAATTCTAACAGCTGAAATTAGTTCTGGGGGTCTTGAGTTTTGGGTGGGGTGCAGACACCGTATGATAACTTTTATTCAGACATAACTGCTTCATCTTTCTTTTTTTTTCCCTGAACTGCACTGGTGATCAGGAACCATGAACTCTGCTAGTTACCTTGCTTTGGATTTATGCTGTTGAACAAAAAATCAGTAGATAATAAAATTAACACTATCCATGACTTAATTAAAGATAAGCACCCCGTGTCTTTTAGTAAGCCAGCAGTAACTGGTCAGAAGACACTGTAGACGTGTGAGTTCTGAAGCAAATGCATACCTCTTCCCTTTTACCTCCTGCACCTTTTTTGTATCATCCTTCAGTGCATGTACAGTCTTCAGAATACAAAGAACTAGCTTAACCCAATGCTGAGGAGATCAAATTAAGACTTTTGGTATAGTGTCAAAGGTTTTTTGATATCTCATGATCCAAATGACATAAACATCTCCTCTTGAGTGATGGAATCATCTGTCTTTTGTTTTTTAAAAAATATTCTGGACTACAGATTTTAAATATGTTTGCTAAAAGTGCAAGCAGGTTTAGTGACTTCTTTAGAAACTACATCAGAAAAGTATTTCCTTTTTAAATAATTGCTGAAACTGTTCTGCATTTAACTACTTTCTTCATTCATATGCATTTGTTATTACTGGACAAAGGTGGAGTTTATGTCAATAATTAAAAACATGTAAATCAAATGATTGCTTTATATTTACACTGGCTTTTGCTTCATTGTCTGCATTTTATTTCTGATTTCATAAATACTCATAGAGAAACACCCAGGGAAATTTTCAAAAAGTGGTGCACACAGACTACACTATGCAGTTCCTATTAATTTTAATGAGTCACATGGTTATGTTCTCACACTCTAATCTGAAAATTTCCCTCCTGGTTTCCACCATCTAAAATAACTGTCTAACTCCAAGCATGCACTGTCTGCATTTCCCACTCCACAATCTACAAATACACAAGCGACGTGCAGCCTTTTCATATAGATACTTCAGGATGCTCCAGTGGCATTTTATACCCAAAGGAAAAACTCCCCAGCCTAATCAGAGTTGCTAAACTCCCCATGCTGCTCCTAATCCTGATCTCTAAAGACGTTCCCATTAATTCCTCTGTTGAAATGCCTACTTAGATGCATAGAAAATTAATATCCTGGGAACCACTGACATAATTAAAACTATCATTTCCAAAAAAGTAGGATCAAAAGAACCACTAAAACCAGAATAAGACATAATCAACCTGGTAACGCATCAAACAGTCCCAGAAACTGTACTTTGACATTCCTCCCCCAGAAGCTAATGACAGCAAGTTATAAATGAAAGATTGTTGTCATTTGACTATATTTGAACTTTCCCCACAATGTGCCAGGAAGGTCAGCCAGGGTGTTTTAGAGCAAGGCTGTGAGTAGAGAGAATTACAGGCGTAGAGTTACTTACAGTCTCTTGCCAGAGATTCCCTCTGTTTTATAGCTTGTAGGCTTCACTTTTCACAGTTGCTGCTTCTAACCAGCTTTTTTACATCTCTTGGAAAACCGAGAGTGGGGGAAGGGAGGACTTTTTCCCTTGGCACAGACAACCTCAAGAGGTTCAGTGGCCACGGAGGCAGGGGCAGTGGACGCGGGCAGGCAGCGGGAGCACAGCCAGCTCAAAGCAGCACCTGAACACAGGCTGAAATCTAGCGGTGAAGCAGCTGCAGTGGGTCTGAAGGCTATGTTTTGGGAAACTTGAAGAGAAGATCATGGGGTGGCTTAAGTGAAGGGAATCAAGAGACAAGGAAGAAGGGGAAGTTTGCTGGTGAGATTGGTGTAGCTCCTGAGAGGAAAGGGTCTGGCTTCTGGGATGCAAGTTGCTTCAAAATGCAGTCTCTGGGCATGGGAGTGCTGAGGGTGTATGGCTTAGGGTTGACACAGACCAACCATGCACCTCTTCACAAAACCCCAGTCTGGGGAGAGGGACATATGATGATCTGTGGCCACCACCAGCACCCCCAGGGCCAAAAGACAGCTATCCTCTACTGAAGACCTGCATGCCTCCAACCTCTCCATTGTCACTGCAGGGCAGCCCTATCCTATAGACTCACAGATGTCTACTGCAAGATGCCTTTGTCTTTAGCCTTTCGTCAGCCAAGGACGTCTACACACACTCTTCACACAACCCATCTGTCTGTTTTCATAAAACTTGAAGAAGCGTGGTATTTTTGAGGCTGTTGGCTCTCTGTCAGACTGGATTGAGATTTCCCAGCAAACTGAAAAGTTATTATTAGGAGACATACAGCTAGACAGACATGTACAAAGCATGTGGTTGCAAAAGCCTTTTTTCTTTAAGAAACCAGGTTATAACAACAAACTGCCTGATCTCCATTTACAGTTCTGTTCAGTTATTTTAATGACCTTCTTCATTTTGCTGACAGAGCAACTTCATTTTACGTAGAAAGACAGTTCCCCAGAGGGTAAGATCTGTCAGTTGTCCCAGGAAATCCTTTCAGTCCCTACCTATACAGGCAAAGCTGTACCTCAAGAAATCAGGTTCATCCTACAGAGCTGCTAAAAGAGGGAAAACAATACTACAGACACAAAAACCTTCCTCAGTTTGGTTGTGCATTCCCTGCTACCAGGGCCCAGCTATGGCTGCCATCAGGAAGTCACTTCTTCCATATTACAATTATTTGAACTTTTTTTTTTCTTTAGCCAGCATCTCAGACCTGATGCTGTATGCAGCTGGACTGTCCTGTCCCATACGTGGGCCAGACTGACTTTCTCTTCTTCACCATGTAGCAGCAGGTCATGAGTAAGAGTGATACCAGTGAAGAGAATCTTCCTTTTCCACCCATTCATTCAGTTTACTTTGATGAATACCAGAAAACAAAATCAAAGGCAGCATAGGAACAAGAACCATTAGAAAAGAAGTAACTGACACCATTGTATGAGCTCATGCTGAACCTGATTTTACATCAAGTAGGTCTTGAAAGGGCTCTGATACACAGCCTGCTGGAAAGCCTTAGCCTGCCAGCTTGTTTCAAGCAAAATGGGGGAGGAGTGTTGGCAACCTGAGGGCCTAAAATGATGGGAAAAAAGCTTTGCATCAGGGACAGGAGAAGCAAGAGTCTTTCTCCTTGGCTTAACAACCTGATATCTTGACGATTTTCAGCTATGGTTATCTGTACTGGGAAAATGATCAGTGCTCTGTTGAAAAGGAAGCTCTTCCTGAAACAAGCAAATCCCAAATCAGCAGTCTTTTCACCCAATTTAAACAAAGGGTCACTTGTCTAAAAATATTTTAAAAGCCAAAAGAATAAAAAAAGCTGAAAGGTCTTTGCGTTTGAAGTGTACTAAAAAATTCACTGAATCCTGCAATTTTCTGAAAACCCATGTTTCCCTCCATTTTTAACAAGATTTTCCTTTTTAACATAATTTCCCTGATGCAACATTAATTTTACTCCTATCTTAGCTCCTCTACAGAAACCTGTTTCTAGTTACCCAGTTATGGAAGGAGAAAGCAAGAAACAAGCAACAAAGGTGGAAACTCCATGCCTCTAAGTAATATTATTATTAAACTTATTTCTTTTAAAACATTTGTAAATGTTATTAATTCAGAACCACACTAAGTTCATGGTGTTCTTTATTAGTGAAGACAGGAGACCAAAGATTATAAAAAGTTAGATTGGGCCACGTCATGTGTTTTTACAATCAGTGTTAAAATAAAGCTCGAAAAGGCACATAGCTGAAATTAGTAGCTTTTTAACATATTGATACCTATGCAGTAACCGATTGTCATCTTTATTAAATACGAAAGCAAAAGGACGTTAATGAAAGTTAACAAGCTGTTAGCAAGCTGTAACTGAAAAGCCTACCTACAAGTTTTTGATACCAATGACGAAATCATCACTGCCATTCTGTTTTCCCTCATAGATCATGTTTTTGCACAGGCAAAACTGTCAAAACTTGTATCCAAAGTACTAAAAAGCTGTACCCAAAAAACTGCTCCACAATATAAGTTGGATGTACAGTTTCTTTTATGTTTCAGCACCTGAAGCTCTCAGAATGCTTGCCTTTCTTGTACCACTTGGAAAAAAAGATATTATTACAGGTAAAAGGAAGAGAGGACTATATGGGGACTTGTAGCCACAGCCCATTTGCAAACACCGAAACCTTCATGTAATATAGGTGTGAAAATTGAGTACACCTACCCATGCATCTGGCCTGACTGGGTAGCTAAAACTTAAGCAGGTGGCTGACAGATGTGAAGTCTCAAGCATGCTTTTTCATTATCGTTTTCATTTTAATCTCATTTTCATGTCTCAACTATGCATTTAAAACTATTTGCTAACATATTGTAGCGTGTAGCCTACAGGATCCTTACAGGAGATTTCAAAGTAGAGTTCAAGGCTGCCAACTGATTATACAATGGGAAAAATGACAATAGCTGTTGCCAACTTACCAGTCCCCAGCACAGACTAAGATGGGCTGCTCCAAAGCCAGCTGCAACACTGAGGTTTCAGAACACAAAATGCAGCAATCACCACATTTTTGCCAAAGTTGAAATTAAGTTTTTGCAATAACTTACTGAAAAATATATGAAAATACTGCTTTTCGGCTGAGAAGATGTCAGACGTAACCCACTCTTTCACCATTCAAGAGTTTGCAATGTCATTGCAGTGTAACGTTGCAAAGGTTTTGGTCTAAATACTATTTTTCAATTTCACTCAGAGGTTTGATTCTACAGAGGAAGTGTCAGAGACCAAAATTACTAGTTATGGTACCACCAACTGCTTTGTATATGATGTTGGTACTTCCACCGAAGAAACATATTTGCGCGTGACTACGTACTGATCTTACTTATGGGGCTTACAGACGAGCATATTTATCCAAGTGGAAGACGGGTGGCTATTCTGGAAAATGAGAGCTGGATCCTTGGCTGGCAAAAGCTGCATACCAAAAAGTAAACTTCAGTTCTGAATATCGTCTGGAGAGCTGTCCTAATGAATGTAACCTCCCTCACTGGAATAAAACCATCCTATCAAGCCCACTAGGGTACCCTGAGATTTAATGAACAGTCCTGACTTTCAGGAAGAAAGTACCAAATAATAAAAACCAGTGACATTGAGAAAGGCCTAAGATATGACTGCTTTGCCAAACACGGGCAGTACTCCTTTGTCTTTGTTAGCAGATGCAGCATGTCTCACTCCTTCAGGATGAGGACTGAAACGCTCTGTAGTAATTTGTATGAACTTTGGGGCTCATTTACTTAAATCCTCTAAAATATGCAGTCTATTTGGCCAGTGAATTTCAAATTTAATGAAGCAAGCATCCTCTTACATGCATAAGTGAGGAAAGAAAGGACATAAATCTTTCTTTGACCCCCATTCACATCTGAACATGAAACACGAGCGCTTTTAAAGCAAGGCAGAATTTTGTAACGTATTAAAAGCATCTGCTAAAGCCTACTGCTACTAAAAAGCCTGCTGCTCCTCACTTTATCACTGCACTGCGTATGCCACCTTGCAGGTGTCTATGAGCTTTTATACACATGCTATTTCTAAATGTGAAAAAAAGGAAAGGAAAAAAGTAAAAGCAATCCTAAGATGACTTTGCAATTTATAAAAGAAAGCTCTTTGAAATGCTGCCCTGAGCCACACAGAACTCCAGTTGAATAATTAATTACATATTGACAAGGTCTTATAAAAGAAAAGCTCAGAGCTGTATTGACATTTATATCTTCTTCTTAACATTCATCAGAAAATGGCATTCTGCTTGAAACAGTTATTGGTAGCTGATACGTTTTTGCCTTCATATCCAAGTTCGTACCACAAAGATATGTGACTGATGATGTTTTATGGTTATATGCATTAAAAGTATGTCTAAATTTAATCTTTATCATCAACTAATTTATATAAAGACAATACAGTATCTTCTATAAAATAAAGAAGAAATTCTTGTATGTACATAGCTACAAACCACAGTGTGCTACAAATATTTCTTTGAACTAATCTAATTAGGCATTACATCTGAACTTTTGTGCAATTAACAACCATTAACATAAAAAATACAACAAAAAAACATGAATTGAAATGACTGTCCATGAACTTTACTAGGTAGGATGTAAAAAGGAGATGCACCAATTAATTGCAAAACGTGCAATTCCGTCAGCGTGCTATATTTCAAAAGCAGAGAGAATAAATTTTCATATTTCTGTTTTCCTATTACATTTGCAATTAATTGAACTAGGATGACATGCACATTTCTGCTAGGGCTCTTCTGTTACAGTACTTCAGATGCACTTAATAAATTGCACCTTCCATGAAAAGAAAAGGTGATGGATTGAAAAATGTTTAGCACAGCCATGCATAATTGATAGATTCCCTAGTGCAAATAAGTGTCTAATAAATAATTAAATTTAATCTCATTATAAGAGTTTTCATAATGGGATAATTTAATTAAATGAAAGGCAAAGGGTTTCCAGGGGTTGAAAGATGCTGCTGTTGCTATATTTGGCTAATGGTCTGGGGATAGTGCAGTGAAGAAGGGTAATTCACATGGGTGCATGCATTATTTAATGAATCCCTCTGAGATGGAGGAAAGGACAGATCAATGATAACTTGTCATTTTATCATTGCTTACAATGCATATTTAAACAAGCTGGGAAATGTTAAAAACAGACAGAGAATCTTGCAAGCCTTTGCAGTGCATCAGGCCTCTCTCTCCCAGACACATAGCGAGCATTGTCTTTTGCAATACACAGGCTCACTCTCGTCTAACATTGCTAATTTTTTTTTCTTCTTTCAGACCAAAAATAAGAGTAAAGCCTTACAAGCTCCCGCACAGTTAGGGCAAGCCTGCCCCTAAGTGAAAGTTATAATGGATACAGCATGTATATCTGATACTAAAAAATTGATAGCTGTGTCACGTGGGACCCATTAACAAGCTTTTTGAGTGGGCTGAGTTTTGAGCTTTAAGTCTCCAGAAGCACTTAGCTAGGCTAGCATACTAAAACCATACAAGTCTAAGTAGTTAGCTCATTTGCAGGCGATCAGTTATGAATTAATATGAATAGTGAAGGTTATATCTTTTCAGACAAAAGTGTCATCTTGCACACCGTAAATGTGCAAGACCCAAAAGCTAAATGGAGCGGGTTTGCAAACTGAACTTCCACTTTCTAATGTCCTGTACAGGCACAAGCACTTTCCCATTTAGAAAATTCTGTCTTTACTGGTGAACTCTGAACAGAATGACTGCTGTACTGCCGCAGCCTTGCGGTTTGTCCCTTCCAGAGGGTCTCACCCATCTGATTGTACCAGACATTTTTATCAGAGAGATACTGATCGCTCTTCTAGAACAACAACAGAGGGATACAACTGCCCATGGTTTTGCCTTCTGAAGCATAAGGATTATGTAACATTAAAGAAAAATAAATCTTTTTATGATTGCTCTTGTTATCTGTATTTTCCTTGCTAATATCCTTTTAAACCTTTCTGAACTTAAAGTTTTCTTCTGTGGGTAACGCAGACTTATTACTTGCACAAATAAAAGATTTTCCAGTATCAATGAAACCATTTCTATTTTTCATTGGTGCTGTGCTTTGAGCAGAAGTCGCAATGAGCTACACAAAAGGATGCTCGAATCTCTCCAGGAGCTCTGGCTACAGCAGCTCACACAGTCCTTCCAAATACTTTGCATCATATTTGCCAGTTGTATCAGGTCCCACAGGAGTTCTTCAGCCTTTCTTAATTTTCTTCACCTAAATTATCTTGTCTTAAATTTGCCATCTCTCCACTCATCCTACTTTTAGTTGATTAATAAGTGTATTTATCAAAGTACTTGTATAGATGCTGAAGGTTTTGCATGATGAGTATCAATCTCCTATTTGTATTTGTTCTTTATTCTCCCGGACACTTTTCAATCCACATGGAAGTTTAGCAGGAACATGTTTCTTGAATTACTTTTTGTGAGAATCTAAAGTATTTTTGAAAATCCAAATATACCACATCTGTCTGGTTTTTGTTCACATTCTCAGTGACCCACGTGAAGAATGCAGAAGTCTCATTGTGTCTCACATATGTTCTTTGAGGGATTTGCACCTCCACACTCACTGGTTACCTCATACACAAATATGTCTCAGCACTTTCCAGCGTTGTTACTCACTTTTTTCCCAACCCCTGTGTAAGTTGAACAAATACAATGCCATTTGGCTTTCTTGCTGCTGTTCTGTTATTTGGTTTAGCGCCTCCTTCAGCATTGTAAACACAAACAGTTCCTCAACTTTGTATAAAAAGTAGGTGTTTGCTTTTACACTAACATAAACGAATCAGTTATGAGTCATTATAGAGAGGTAGTGTCTCTTCCCTTCTCAACTACTGTATTTGATTTCTTACAGTTTAATAGCCTGAGTGATTAATGTTTTGGCTCTTACAAAATGAATAATTTGATATTTTTTATTCTGGTGGAGATTAACAAAAGGATCCCAAGAATAAATATCACAAAATATTTTTTGTTGTTTACAAGATAACCTCTTTCATCTATTTCTCTACAAACAAACAAAAATACACATGCCTCAGGAAAATACAAGGGGCTATATTTTCTGACTTGGGTAGCCAGAATTTAGTAGCCTGATTTCTATGAGAGCTGAATATTCTCAGTGCCTATGAAATGATTTTCAGAGACAGTGGACCGAAATTAAGATGTTCTTTTCTACAATTCAACTTCCTCAGGCACAGTCATCTACTTAAATCTCTGGGAGGATTTGTGTACATTTTATTACAGCTTATTTAATTCAAACAGCTGGGAGGTAAGATCTCTGCGGATTATTCAATAATTTGTGCTGTCCTTCAAGAACTAATGAAGTTCTTCATACACTTCTCTGGTTCTCTACAGAGACCTCCAGTAAACCAAGCTAAAATATACACGAGGCATTATAAAATGAAGACTTCCCCTGCTTTATATAAAATATAGGACAAATATAAAAGACACTTCTTTCTTCCCTCTTCAGGTTGCATTTCCACAATGGCTTGTTGAGAGAGAATAACTTTAATTCTAAATTACTTTGATCAGTGACCAAATATTAAGGGGTTAGGGGCAGAGGGATTGTGTTAGTTTAAGAGTGGGACCTTCTATTTATTTTTCCTATTAAGTTACAAACTCCATTTTGCCCTGCCCCAGGAACTAGTATGCTTATACCAAAACCTCAGCAGACAGCTATATCCAATGTTGCAATAGAGATCATACCCTAGATTTAAATTATAATCTGTGATTTCTGCTCCCTGTTACAATGCTTTCCCAGACTGTAAGACAAAATTCCAGTAAGTCATAAAAGGGAAAAAAGACTCAAATAACAACATACAGATATTTTGGTGGGAATTGAAAGTATATCGAAGTAGTATAATTCCCTTTTTCATGGTTTCTTTTCTTTATGAAAATCCCCATCAGCCACCTTAAACTCCAAAATTTGGCCGTCAGAGTTTTCGTGCAATAGTCCAGTATATGTAAAGTTTAACAGTGCTGTGTGGGTGAACAGTGGCTCCGTGTATTCTGAAACAGTAAAATGACCACAGTAATGTATGGAAATATTGTAACTTCAGCTTGCAAATCCAGTTTTTTTTTCTAACTAGTGATTCTACATGTCAACATCTTCTAGTAAAGAGTCAGTATCTGGCACTAATGAATACTCCAGTTAATGCTTTCATAAAGCTCTGCCTTTTGCATGTGTGCATTACTGAATCTCAATGCACAGGAACTAGGAGGAAACAGAAGAAATATATGTAATATTTGCCCTGTTAAATGTATCCCAAACATAATTTTTAAAACTGCATTTGTACCCAAGTTATTGTGCATTTGGGGCTTATTTGGTTTATCTAATATTTCTTCTGCAATCTACTTCTGTAAACATAACTTTGTTGTACTGCTGTCACTTAAAGCAGGAGTGAATCTATTTTGTGATAACATTGGGATAAACTTTCCAAGGCCTATTCAAAATACATAAATGAAACCTGAGAATTACTTCCCAAATAAGTATATATTTTACTGTTTCCACATATCACATGAATCAGTATCCCAGCCTGGCTTTTATATAAAACAACACGCAATAGCACACAAATTTATAATTTTAATTGCTAAAGCTTGAAACACAGGAATGACCCCACTTTTTTTTTTCTCAGTGTACCAATTCAAATCTTGTAAGTTTGCTCACTTAAACATAAATTTAACAGGCCTCAACAACCAAATGAAAAACCACGGTTTTACTGCCATTTCTGGACTCCTTCCTGCTGCTGTGAAGTCCTTCCCCAGCCGATTTCCATGACCTCAGTTCTCCATGAGACATACTAGTTGGCATAATGAACAACAAAACTTCAGTTACACTGGAGAAAAAGTCTACTTAAAATAGAAAGAAACCAAAACACTAATATTTTTCCCGCTTGCAGCATGAGAGGGATGCTCTGATAGAACTGGTCAAAATCTGTAGAACTTGGGCTGGGTACATGTTGCTAACTACAGCCTTCCCAAGGCACTGCAGGGATGCCATTAAACAAAAATCAGCAAATCTGCTCAAAGAGCAAACTGTCCATCTATCCATACGTAGATACTGTTCACCAGTAGCTATCACCAAATCTAAACCGTCACAGTTTCTGATATTCAGAAGGACCTAGTGATCTGCTCCCCTCCCTTCTCATGCTTTTCTGTCCATCCCTCTAGTACATCTCTCCACAGTCTCGTGGCACTAAATCTCCTACAAGTCTTCTGACGATGAGAATAAAATGCTCAACTGCCACTCATTTCCATAAATGCAGAAATAAAAAAGCTTTCTACCTCTACATTTAGGTAAAGTAAATTGAGTTTTGACAGTAGAAATATTACAAAATGCAGAAAAAAATCTCCAAATACCAAGTATAATACTATCAGAGAATCTCAAAGAAGCCCTCATGTTCCCTGCCAGCAGTTTGTGCTCGAAATAATCCATTGGATATACTTCATCCAGGCTTTGTGAAAGCTTCAGCTTCACGTAGCCCAGCTACAAGTCCGCAGATCCCCTGTAAGGACAGAAGCACTGAAGCCAAGCATAAAGTTGTGTCAAATGAGCAAGGCTCCGAAAATATCTATGAATCTGATCTTTCCAACAGCTTACATGCTGTAATTTCTGGTGTGCTGTAACTGCTGTATGTACACTCACTAATACAGCTGTACAAGTCAGTTCTGTATTCTAAAACTACTGGCCTGTAAGTAACACTTTTTCACTTTTATCTCTAGGCATGCACAGGAACTCTTCTTTCAAATGGAAAATGTGAAAAATAGGACTGATATAGACAACACTTATTTTTGGTCAATTTTGGCATTTTACTTTGAAACAAATGTAAGACACACCCTTGAATTCCCTCTAAGGATGTATGGGAATGTCCCCACCTACTCCCTCCAGTCCAGTCTCAATCCAGCCACAGGAACAAAATGGTTCTGAATGCAGAGTAATGAAGACAGCTAACGGCAACTTTGAAACGCATTCTCAGGGAGCTGAGATTCATTCCTTTGTAAAGACGAAACTGTTCATAAAATCACTTTTCATAGTGCAAACATTTTCATACATCTTGTGCTCAAAATAAAATGCGCTAAACAAATGCAGAGGAAACCAGGTAACAATTGAAGAAAAGGAGCAGATGTGCTAAGAGTTTTATGAAATACTGAGTAGTAGGATAAATGGTATAACCTAGTGAACATGAACTAAACAGAAGTTCTCTGAAGATGAAGTGGTGTTCCCAGTGGCTTTGTGGATCTGCCTTTCATTTTAGAGTTTAAAATCCCTGCAAAAGGGCAGAAAGCAAGGATGTAAAGAGAGTATGTCCTTCTGAACAAACTAAGTAGAAACAACACAAGAGAGGAGAGATCCACCAAGCTTTGGAGGAACCTTCTGTGACTAATGCAAATAGCAGATTACTCCTATTGTGTGAAGAGGCACTCAAAACCAAAACCCTTCTGCAGCCGACAGAAAACGCTGAGTGTCCATGACCTAAACATCCCCCCAACATTTCAGTTCTTCCCATGCTGAACCTCTGGGCACAACACTCAGAACCGCTCATTGATGTCAGACCGACACTCATACGGCACGCACAGGCATGGAACTAACAAACAAAGAGGAGGGCAAAAAGCCTGAAGGACCTAAATACGTACCAGCAGTGAGCTGCTGGGAGCTGTTTAAGGGTTAAAACCTAGCCTTTATTCCTCAAAATAACATGCGGCTTGGCCAGTGGATTAAATCAGGCAAACTCTGCCAAGTTTAGCAGGCTTAAGTGGAACCTAACAGCAGCCTTCCAGTACCTGCAAGGTTAGCAAGAAGAGACGAGCCAGACCCTTTACAGTGATACATCGTAGGCAGACGAGGGACAATGGGCATAAGATGAAATACAAGAGTTTCAGAGTGTATAACAGGAAAACCTTTTTTATCCTGAGGGGAAAAACTTTCAGGTTTTTACAAGACTGGACTAGATAAAGCTCTGAGCAATCTGTTCTGGCCTGATAGGTGATCCTGCATTGAGCAGGAGGCTGGACTAGGGACCTCCTGGGTTGCATTCCAAACTGAAGTTTCTTATAATCCTAACAACCTAAGTTATTAACTATCTAAAGAGATAAATGGCTAAATAATTAAATATTATTTACAGAAGAATTAATGCACAAAGAAAGAAGAACTTGTAGCTATAGTATATTGCTTAGCATTAACCACTGCATGCAAGTCTTTCAGATCTCCTACATCACTTTTAATAGAACAAGTGCCTTGATAAACTCTTATGCATTATGTATTAAAAGCTCAGAAGAAAATGGTCACAAATTTTAGTCAATAAGCCATAAATTAAACTGTCTCCAAGTAGATCTTGGTGTGATACATTACATTTCCATTCAGTGGGCCTTGACATGGCAGATTATAATGATTCATATTACAGTAGTAATTCATGAAATAATACAATATACATAATCCTAAAACTATGCTCAGACATAGTGGAGAGGGACAGCTGCAAGAAGCTGGCTATTCTTCCCCATTCCTCACCTCCAGCTATAACAGTCAGGAGCCCAGCTGTACTTCTACTAACACAGTCCAACAGGTAATGAAGCACAGAGCAGTTAGTTCCACGACCTGTCTGTGCCTCCAGTTCCACTTCTCCTAATGGGAAAGGGGACAGATAGTACAGGAAAATTGTCTGTATTCTTTCCAGGGCAAGAGAGAGGATTCTCACTACGTACCAAGGATTTAGCTGGTTATACACCATGTGCTGCAGAACAACCTGATGACCTGGAGAAATCAGTGCTAAACCTATAAAAAATTACAGGTTTCCAGAATTAGTTCTGAACATCTCTGATTAAACCCTTTCCTCAAAGTCCGAAGAGACAATTTACCGTTGTTACGCTCCAGCAGCGTCCATGAAGTTGTACTTACAGTATGACTGCAGGTCTACAGGGGTAACTGGAGCACCTAACATCTGACTTAGCTGCTGTAGGTGTTCTACAAGCCAGTATGTTTTTAAAGTCTAGAGTTTATATATAATGCTATATATCTCTGAATGTCTAGGTATGTATTGATATAGATACACACATGCACATAAATAATGCGCCTAATTCTCCCAGGAATTTTTAGTTTCCCGTCAGTGGTTGATTTGCCAGATTTAGGCAGTCCCAATAGAACTTGGAGAACGGATAGCTAAAAAATGGTATTTACGATCTGTGAAATCAAAGCTAGGTTGAAAATCAAACTCTATTTACAGCATTGTTTTATTTGCAGTATTCCTTCTGGTGCAGTGAAATGGTACGGAAATAGCTCTTTTTTGTAGTTTTTTCGGTAGTTATTTTGCAGAAGTATTTTCCATTTGCTAAGCAAATTGTGTTACAGAGCTTTATTAAATAAAGAACAGTACTGTTCAAATCATAAAATTACGGCGCCACGGGTTGTTATTTAGATCAGTTATGTTAAATATGCCATGAAAGTTCAGAAAGGTATAGAAACATACCTCTGCAGTATTATCTATTAAACATACAAAAAATTACGTGTTGTTGTTGGAAAGAGCTCTCCTTGTTCTCTGTCCTTGATGAAGGTACAGTTTCCTCAATCGGAACAGAAGGCTTACTGCTGAAGCTAACAAAGAACATCTGGTTTTCATTTGAGGTGCATTCAAGTGTTCATTAAAGTGTCCTTGCTGGTCATTTTCAGCCTTTTTTTCCCTGCTTCACAGTGGTTTGTGCCCTAACACTGTGGCAATTACAGCACGTTACTCAAAACAGCCATTGTCATTGTACCATTTCCTCTGAAAAATCGCAAGAGAAACATGAAAGAGAATCAAATGTAGATCTCATTCAATTTTGGTGTAAGAGCAGCTTCTATAGCTCACCTTGTTCATACTTCCTAGGGGTGTTTATTTTCTGCAGTTATTCATCTAGGCTCCACTGAACTTGAATACTAATAAATTTTAAGAAGTGAAACAAGAAGCCTTCACACTGTCTGCAGGGAGGCCTCAAAAAACTCTGCGTCAGGTTGTAAGTTATTAGTATTAGCATCAAAGGTGCTAATACTTCGCTACTTGCCACAGAAAGCCAGATCATGTAAAATACATCTGAAAAAGAAAAAAACCAACTTTTTACATTGTCTTTAAATACGTAATTATCCTTACATGACCCACTTAAAATAAAGTGGTTCATTATAATCCATAATTATTGTACTTAGATTTGTGTTGCGGTGCTCTATAAAGTTATTAGATGCACTTGATAGAAATCTGAACTTTAAAAAAAATTTAAATATTGACTTTGGTAGTTTATAACTAAAGCTGGGAAAAATCATTAATTATTTCATCACAAAAAAGGGTGTGCATTATTTATAATCACAGTTTAAATTGAAGGAAATGACTTTTGTGCTTGAAGTTAAATTTCTGTCTCGGTGCTTGAGGTGGAGAAAATTCAGCGGTGTGCTGTAACTGCATCCTAAGTAAATTAACATTGGTATGGATAATAAAACTATAAGCATTCATGACACTTGACAGGCAAGAGAAGACTGCCTTTAAGCATACATCTGGACTTAGACTGAAACCTCTCTGAAATGTGCAGCCAGAATTCAGAGGATCTAAATGTGGGCTTTAAACACACATAGGATGCACATTCTGACTGCTTTCTCTGAAACAAAAAATATTACAGTAGTTACATAGGTTACACAGAAGCCGTTCTGAGAGTCCATAAGTGTGATCTAAGCATTCTCTGAGTGACCGGGACTACACCACCACTTAAAAGCTCGCAGCCTGACAGCAAAAGGGTGGCAAGGCAGTTGCAGAAGAAACAGCTTTTCAACTGACTTTCCAGTTCGGTTGGCAGAGGCCTAGAAAACTTCAAGGTACACGTGCTTTAACTACCAGGGGAGCACATTCCACAGTAAACTTACAGCTTCCCTAAAATCAAGCTGATTGATATGAAGTGTCGATCAAAATTATTCAGCCATTTCTGAGAATGATAAAAAAGAAAACAATTCTGCCTACATTCAAAATAATGATTTTTTTTTTTTTTTTTTAAGATGGACTGTACTTCAGGAACATGAAATTTATTTCAGGGCAGCAATTACTAAATTCCCTATGAATTTGGTAAAAAATAATTAACCTTGGAAAACTGCAGCTTATGGTAGAGACTTAACAGCATATTACATTGTAGCAGGTCAATCCTATGGACCAAGCTGTCCACACTTGGCATGCTTTGGGGAATTCTGAGTGGGCTGTCTCATAAAATGTGTTTTTATCTTTTTTTTAATGATCTTTTCCTTCCCTTCATTCTCTACACTGTGTCCAGGAAGGTCAGAGAAAGAAGTTGATTCAAATGCAGGGAAAGAAGAGCAGATGAGAGAGAAAATGAGCTCTGGGGCTGAGAAAAGCATGAAGACTAGGCAGAGAGGGGAGCAGAGGGAGGAAGGAACAAGGTAGGACTGGTGAGACAGGAGCTGAGGATGCAGGGACATAAGGGGCAGTGCAGGACCTGTGGTTGAAGGATGCAAAGAACAAGAGGTGGGAATGCCCCAGGAACAAACACTAGAACTGACCGCAAGAAAGAAAAGTGACCAGGAGGACCCACCAAGGAAGAAACATCAGTACTGGTGGAAGGACAGTGCAGAGACTGCTTGCTGGAGTACAAAACACAGGCGGTGCTCAGAGGAACAGCTCGGGGATCAACCACAGCCTTCCCAAACAGAAAATGACAGCAGATGGCCAATACGCAGTCACGTTCAAGTGTTTCCCTGGCCAGCCCAATGATACAGTTCTATACGCTAAGGACAGGCAGGGAGCTACTCTTTGATAAGCTTTCACTAACGCAGATAAACATAGCCCAAAAGTCACAGAGGAAAAGCAAACAAACAAATGCACAAGGAAGGGACATAGGCATGCTTCTAAAGGAAGAAAGAATAATGAGCAGGAGCCCTATTCACAGCTTCTGCATGTGATGACTGAAGTCAGGATAACTTATTTAAGGTGAAACCACTTCCTAGAAAAAAAATGGTTTCTGCATGAGCACAAGCCAAGTTTATCAATAATTCTGCTAAGTGCAGAAGGTGGTTCATTCTAGGCAAAATTATGCCTAAAAGTTCACATACATGCCACCTCCAGTCTGTTTTTTGACTTCTTACTGCTTACTTGAATTAACATCACCCTTAATATCCAAAAAATACTACCCAACAGAGACCATCCAGAAATCTCCATTCTTCTCAAGTCTTTGACAGTCCTTACCTACAACAATATCCCTATATTTGTTGAACATACCAGTTACTTAGGGTCACTTTATGCAGCAAAAGCAAAGCTGCATTTTCTGTTCCCCTAATAATGAAAGCCACAGTAGCTGTGGACATTCAGCACATCACAGGACCAAGCTCGTGATTAAACAAACATCTCTAAATACCATCATTCACATTTCTATCCGATTTTTTTTAATAAACCAAATTTAAGTATATTTTTAAATTAGCTTTTAGTTCTTACACCTTCTACATAATCCAAATATTTAATTCCTATCTTACATGTGATCCATATAATATGCCATAGTACTGTCTGCGTAAACACTCCCATTTACTACAAGCAGAAGAATAATTTGTTTAGCTATATAATCAGCAGAGAGGCAGCACACAATAAAAGAAAGCATTCTAGCTTTCAAATGAATAAAAATTGATTGTGTCCCTATAAAAACTAAATTGGCAGAGTGTTAATTGCATTTCACATAAACATCTGTAGCAGTCGGTGACTCGTTACTGTGCTGTAATGCAATACAGGACACTTAGGAATAAATGCATCCTCTAGATGAGTTCATAGAGATTTTCTAAAAGCACCTGATGAGATTGTAAAAATCTCATTAGTCAGAACTGCTAATGACACTTCAAACAAAGGGAAATCTTTAAATAAAATTATTTTGCTTTTCTTTTCTCTTGATAAATTATATGCAAATTACTGTTGATTGAAAAATGCCTGCCTTGAAGGGAAATTCATACTAATGAAGGAAAGGTCATCAGACAACAGAAGTATTTGCTAAAGAAATCTGCAGGCACTTGAAAATTTGGAATAAACTAATTTTCTTTGTGTATAGTAGTATAGTGGAATAAGAAAATACACCCATTCTTCATATTATTTGTTGTTATTATAATGCATGAGACACTCTCCAGGGAGAAAAGCAGACTGAGTTGCTTTCCTGAAGACCTCAAAGTAAAGACTCGGTACTCAAAAGATGTAAACACATGTTTAAAAGTATGCCCTGCAAGCAGTCCCCTCAACTGCAACCACATTAGTTACATGCAAATGTCCATCTGCAAGAACATGGTCTAGCAAAGCAGTGTTACAGGGCATAATCAAAACCAACAGTTTATGTCTGAGCATCTGGAAAAAAAAAAACAACAATTAATTTACGGAAGTTACCAGTAAAAATAAATGTCCTTCCAAGACTTCCACTAAAAATTCAAGAAAAAGAGACTGACAATAGTATAGTTACCACTTAAAATGCAGACTGAGTGATTTCACTCCAGTTGTGGTATAGCTCTAATTTAATGTGCGCTGAACATTTATTTCAAGAACAGTGAGGATAAAACACAATAATCGGTGAAATAAAAGCACAAGTTGGAATTAAAGATGCTCACTGAAAGTTTCTACAATTCCTTTCACTGTCAGGTCAGAAAATTGAGTCTGTATTTTTAGTTTCTTTTCATTATCACAGACTAAAATTATACTTAACAATGCAAAACAACTTCAACATCTAAACAAGCAGCTGCACAGTTATGAGAAAGCAACTACTTGGGTAAGTAGCAGCTCTGGAGAAATGGCCTTGAAGCAGATCACAAATCGAGTCTAAGCAATCTGTGTGAAAAAAAAATGTTCATCCTATTGTGACAGATGAACTGCAACATCAAATGCAAGACATGCAAAGCAATCCTCCCACCCACTTCTACTCCAACACAGCCTCAGCTTCTTTTAGGTAAAACATCCCAGTAAAAATGTGAACCAGCAGGTGACCTTGCAAGGAGCCACAGAGACAATCAAGTTGAGGAAACATGAGTTATCAGGAATGACTTAAAGAACTGAGGTTGGTGGATCTAGAAAGGAGAAAGTTGAGATGAGGTACAACAAATTCCTACCAATTCCTAAAAGTCTCTCACAAAGAGGGCAGGGAATTACGCTCCATGAACTGGGAACGGAGCAAACTCCAGCACCACAGGTTCCAAAGAGCATATTAGACTAGCATCCATTGGTATAGCGGTAATTAAGGCGTTCGATCCTGCTTCAGAGATGGTGATAATGATCTGTTGAAGTAAGTTCTTTCTCATTTATGTTTCTATTAATATTGTTCAGTTTACAGTCATCATATTTAAAATACTATGATGATATGTAACGTAGTAAAAATGTCATTAGGAAAGAAAAAGTCCATTCAAAATTTAAAAAGGATGATTTTATTATTTATAGATCAATGAAAATTAGTCTCAAATCAGCCTCAAATACACATAAGAAATGTCCTTTACAGAAAAATGGTAAAGCAACTATTGATAACAGGAGTTGTCTTGCCTTGTCATTTTTAGTATTACCCCTCAGACTACTGTATCAGCCGAGAATGGACTTTATCCTCCTTGAATTTCTACAAAATGGAGTAGTCCCACTCCTGACAAGTGTCTCAGAAAAACAGTCTTCTATACTCCTAAAAATAGTAACTCCCAGCTTCAAGCACTGGTTTTAACAGAATACATTCCCAGAAATTTAACAAAAGATATAAGCTGCGATCCTTGAATGGAGCATACAGGTGTTTCAAATGAAATAAACATGTTTTCACTTCATCGTTATAGGGACTGAGTCTTTTCAAATGAACAAGGCCTGTGTCTAACCTCACTACATACTGTATATTCCTACCTCCAATAGATTATAGTAATACATTGTAAAGCCACTTGGTCTGAACTGTGGCTGGTGCAGCACCTTTCAGTAAATGAAAAATGAGTGGACATATGGAACCACTAGAATCCACTCTATTCATCTATTAATGGAGAGTCCTAAATCATGAACCATAAGTTTAGCCTGTTGGTAGCTGCACTGATTATAATGAGACCATTTACTCCTGAGGTTAATGCTTAAGCTGATTCAGATTCTTAAAGCAATCAGATAAGGCTGGCCAAAATGTGGTGCTAAACAGAAATGCATGTTCAAAGGGATTTCCCTACAGTAAAGCTGGCCAGCAGCACGTTTTTAGTCAGTCTGGCAGGTCATCTGTACTGCCAGCAGGGTTCATCTTGCCAAAGATGACATCCCTCCACTGCTTTGGGACTGAGAAGTAAGACAGGTCAGCCCTATGGAGCAGAGGGACTCTTCTGTCACTTCTTATTGGAAAATCACACTCCTGCTATCCTTGATTTTCCTAAGCATGCAATGTACCCCATGCAGTTTTTATCCACGAGGATTTTAGAATGGGGCTCCTACAGTGAAGACATTTGTCCACATCTAGTTTAAAATTTGCAGCCCTGTGGAATGAAATGAACTTAAGTATTCACAGTTCACCTGCTTCTAAGTCCTCACCAGCCTAACTACAAGGGATTCAACTTGCTTGGTTCCTCAAAAGACATCAGGAAGCACAGGACACACTGAATTTGTGCTGTCTTCCCTCACTGAAATTGCTCCTTCTGCTGTGGCACACAGCTAAAAAAAGACAGAGCAACCACTAAAGCATTCGCATGTAGTAAATTTCTTCTTTGAAATCTCAGCACAGTATCTCTGATCTTATTTAAACGAGTGATTAGAAAGCATGCCAGGAAATGCAATGGAATCCTTCCAATTATTATTACAGTTTTCTGTGCATTTCTTATTAAACAAGCTAGTTAAGACCATGTTTTCAGCAAAAGTTTTACACTGTATACAATCACCAATTGCGTGCATCTTGATGAGGGATTTCACTCTTTTTCCAGGATGCATGAATGGACAGTCCCTTGAACTGGTAAGTTCAGGGTGCAACAATGAAATACTTTTAGCATATGAATATAGGAGATTGGCCATATGGTTATGTTTCTTGCTCTGACAAAATAAAAGCTAACGTTTTCAGAGCAGCTACAAAAGGACGATCACTAGAAGGCACCTCTGGCAAGTACCCTTTCTGAAAAAGGAACTGAAGAAAGGAACTGAGCTGGTTCTCCAAGCACTAACTGCATCATTTTGGTTTCACACATGGCAAAGTATTTTTCAAACTCAGTTCTTCAAAAACCAGTAAAGGTACCCTTCTGACAGATCAGAAATCTTTCTATATTCACTGATAACAGATAATTTCTGTTCTTTAAAATCTATTAAACAGAAAACCTGTAAAATATCCTTCTGAGATTGTGTGTTGCAGCCGTCTGGTATGACTACTTACTGAAATACTTTCAGTGCATCATAAAATTAAATTACATGTTCCAGCTCATTGCCTCCTAATTTAGATAAAACAGTAAGATCTGAATTCATAAGGCCTGTTGGTCTGTAAGGGGCCCCCTGTCAGAGACTGTATATTAGGCTATTAAGACTTTAATTTTAGCTGGGCTGTAGTTACATCATGCACTTGAAGTGAAAACATGATTGAACATTTTGAGAAAAAAATGGTCAATGCGGTGCTTATATGAGCATTTATGGGGAAAGCATTTAGACCTGGTGTTTATGCAGACTGTAAACCATTTCTAATTACATCCACAATGTCTTCTCTATGAATAGATCATGCTTTCTTCCTTTTATAGATAAGCATTTAGATAAGAGTGACAGAATTGGTTTGGGGCTAAACATAATTTCAAATAAGCATCAGATTTAAACCAAAAGATACAGTTAACTGCTTCTCCCTTGTATGTAACTGAATCATCATCTTCTCCTCTGGAAGGAATAATCTGAACATATCTGTTCCATGGCAGCAATTTTCCATTCTGTACAAGCATTCACTCCTCTCTGTTACATTTTAAATAAGTTCGGTGAGTGAAGAGTCTACCACAGAGAGTTCATTTTTACAGAGTGTTAGTTCAGCTGCAACTTCTCCTGAATGATTTAATACATTTAAATACTATTTAAATAATACTACTATGTAACTCAGATTGTCTTCCCATGTTTTAATTTATTCAGTCATTTCCTTTTTAAAACATGTGCTATAGTGTACAGCAAACCTCCTGGTTGTGATTTTGAAAGCTTTCAATTTATTAGTTACATTTCTGAAACTAGAATATTTAGTTATAAAAATTTAAAGATTTAGAACAGTTGGAAACCATTGTTTTCATATTTCACCCCTGTCGTGCATTAAGGGCTTTTGTCCCAAGGTGAATGTGGTAACGAAGTAGATGTGATTTGGATAAGCCCTAAATAAGGTATTTTTTTCCAGAAACACACAGTAAGAAGTTTGTCAGAAGAAAAAGTTACGAGAATAAGAGCGACCCACCAAGGATTAAAGGAAGGGAACTTGGAGCTACCTCTCTTCTGGTGTTCAAGCACAAAGTCGTCCAACTCGTTAGTTATCTTATTCAACCTTGACATTCATCTATATGGAGGACAAGGCTACAAATGACTTTAGCAGGCACGCAGTCTCTTCCTGAAAGAAATATAGTTAGGAAGAAAACACAGTGGTCATTTTACAGTAACTTGCGAAGAGGAATGTGGTCTATGCTAGGAGCTTATCTCAAGACATGAATTATTTGTTTCCCCTAATAAACATCCAATTACACTGGCTACTATATTTAGGCTCAAGATTGACAAGGAGGTCTTGCATAGCAAAGATTTAGCTACTGTCTCATGGTGCTGCAGACCAGATGCTGAAAAAACTTGTCTCACACAGAGTTGTTTTAATATTTGTGTAGCAGCCAGGCAGGCGAGTTTCCTGTATAAAAAGAACATTTGAACTTTAGGCGTCAACACTAGAAGAATTCATGTTCTTTAATTAGGTCACTGATCCCTCTAAATTTATATGCCTTGACTAGACATAGAAACTTTTTCTGGTCTTCAAGACAGTCAGCCTGTCCCCTTTGCTTCATTTGAAATAGGATGGTTAAAACTATCTTCCAGGCACATTCATTTAAGCCCCTTGGACTTTGCATTGTCATTTACATACATACAGGGTATTTATAAAGGATTATCGAATCCTATAAAATAAAATCAATCATGCTGTATACTCCTTTTCAGGGATGTATATGATGAAACATGGCACCTGGCAAGTGAGAATATGGCGTGATCAGTTTTAATTATTTGAGAGTTCTAGATAGTTGCAGATGACTTTTTAAAGTCTGTTGGTTAATTAGCACTGGTCTAGTATAACAAAAATGGAAATAGATATTAAAAGACATATCAAAAGTTTTACGGTTCTGTATCAGTTTTGTGTTGGTTGGGAACTGTTGTTAGGGTTTTGTTTTATTTTAATTATGAATAATCCTGCTTTTAGTCAATTTTCAGCCAGAAAACATGAAGAAATTTCACCTACTATTAAAGCTATTAGAGGGACCAGTAATGCTTAATATTTTCATCAGCGACATAGCGGGATCGAGCGCACCCTCAGCAAGTCTGGAGATGCCAACAAGCTGTGTGGTGCAGCTGACATGCCTGAGGGATGTGATGCCATCAAGACGTACACGGACAAGCTTGAGAATTGTGCCTGTGTGAATCTCATGAGTTTCAACAAGGCCAAGTGCAAGGTCCTGCATCTGGGTTGAGGCAACCCCCAGTATCAATACAGGCAGGGGGATGAAGGGATTGAGAGCAGCCCTGCC
>Ga0065711_1029561_pt1 | contig 35702 bp, 17 predicted proteins | sample Hoacrofraction12_FD_59098 | JGI IMG/M metagenome (GOLD analysis project Ga0065711, IMG submission 59098) | Hoatzin crop microbial communities from Cojedes, Venezuela - Epithelial fraction 12 v2 (version 2) | ecosystem: Host-associated > Birds > Digestive system > Esophagus > Crop | place...
TGGACAAGGTCCTGTGCAGCCTGCTGTAGGTGACCCTGCTTCAGCAGGGGGGTTGGACTAGATGACCCACAGAGGTCCCTTCCAACCCCTACTATTCTGTGATTCTGTGATTCTATATCATGACACATTCCTACTGCTGGGCTTGCTGCATTATCCATGAGACAGCTTCTGTCTGAAAGAGCTTCCAGTTTGATTCAAGACAAGAGACTACCAGGGGTTAGAGTTAGTCATGAAGTCTGTGGCAAGAAGAAAGGTGAGGGTAACCAAGACAGGAATTTCTGGTAATGTATTGCTGCAAGTGTGGCTTGTTTAGAGTACAGGTGGCTTTACTTGCCGTGCACTCAACTAAAAGATAACGAAAAAAAAAGCACAAGCCTTTATTTTCCTCTGTAAAATCTGCCTCTTTGCTTTGCAAAATTAGCACCTCCACTTTCTTAGCTAAGAGAGCTCTGCTACATGTTCTCAGTATCTTTATATTTGTATGTGTGTTTTTGCCCTTTTTTCAGTGCTGTAGTCATCCTTTTCTCTTTAAAAAAGTGCTTTAAATAAACACAAAATTAAACTGTGGAATTTATTGGCCTCTGCATCATTCAGTGGCAAAGTTACGGATGGATTCAAAAAGATACCAAGGAATTTATGGAACGTGTGGACGCATCAGTGGCGAGTACACATTATGGTCTAGAGGGAACAGCTTAAGCCACAGGCTGCCAAGATACTGATTGTGAGGTCTGCAAAGGTGCAGCAAGATGAAGAGCAGGGAAAACATTCTCCTTTCTTATAGTCTTTCCTTGAGCACGTGTTAGTGGTTGATATGAGAGATAGAATATGGGACTAGGTGACTTCTTAACTTGTCCTGGCATAGCAGTCCTCACAGCGTCTCTTGCAACTGGAACCGGTGTTATTACTCTTTGCAGGTAGCTGAATAACTTGTTTACACCATACTCTGTTACAGACATGCAGCCTCTGTATTTTGGGGTACCTGATCTTGCTTATCGTGAATGTTTTTCTACTGTTATAGGCAATGTTTCTAGAGCTGTGAAAGTCCCTAGGACAGATAATCTATGACACTGGGAAAGTAGCAGTGAAGACAAGAATGCAGCCAGGGCATGAGGCTGAGCTAGGCAGAAATGATGCTTCCTGAATTTATGCTTTCTGATTGGCACTGTGTTCCTTCCCACTGACTGAGTGGCTCTTGCAGTGGAATTTGCAGGGCAGAAGCAGGCCCAAACGGAAAGAAGCAATGGGTTAGAGGTTGCTTTCCGGTATTTATATTTAAGACCACATTGTGTAGCAGCTGTGAGTTTGTTTCAATGTCTAACATCCTCTGCTCTGCAATGCACAGGTCTGCAGAAGGTTTAGTCACCTGATGGGTTTTGGTTTGGTGGTGTGTTGAATCAGAGGAGCATTGCATTGCTGTATCACCAGTTGGTGAAGGTTTCATGAAGTAAATGGGCACTACTTTATAACACCCAGCAGGGCCTTTGCCATGCTGATACTTGTTCCTTGTAACTTCAGCAATGGATTCTGGCTTCATCTTTCCCATCTGTTAGTGAGGGGGAGTGATGTGCCTGCAGTACTTTCCTTCTTCAGCAGAGCATCTGGGAACACCTTCCCAGGTTTTACCTGACAGCGGAGGCTTTTGGACAAGAACAAGGTATTTTGCTTTGAAGATGAGAGTCCAGTGTGAGAAGGAGGAAGGAGCACAAAAATTCGTGCTCTCAGTGGTTATATGGAACAGCCTGCTTCTTGTATGACACCTACCTTGTGAGCCCAGAGTATTGAAAATGTGGCTTGTTATCTGTTGAAAGTTGTAGCTTGGTGGTTTGGCTTTTTGTCCCCAGGATTTCATGGGCTTTCCCCACTGCAGCCATCTGTAAACTTGTGGTTGTAAACCTGTGTAAACTTGGAAGCCATCTCATGTAATTTTGCTGCTTAATGTGTGTTTTCAGTAAAACATGAGTGCCTTTGGGCTTCTGAGCAAATCTACTTTCATGGCCCAGAATTCACCTCTGTAGTGAGAGGACAGCTCTGCATCACCTTTTGGGAGCTAGAAGTAGTCAGGCAAGGGGCAACAGTGCCTCCTATCTTGATTCAAATGTAAATTGTAATCTTTTGCATGTGTCTTCAGTACTTTGCATTGGTAGGTACAGACCTACATGGAAACCGAAACCAAGATCCCTTATGCTCAAGTCCTGATAAGCACTCAGACCTGAAAAATTCATGACAGACCCAGAGTGTTGGGGAACCATGCTAGTTCGAGTTCTCCATCCCAGCCAGAAGTATTCCCCATTTTCCTGTTTTATCTTGAGCCTGTCAATAGTGTGGGGCAATTATGTGACTATGAAGACTGATTTGATATTGTACAAACATCTTCTTGTACCATTCTCTATTTAAAAGCAGAGCCAAGCAGGAATTTATACTGCTGGTTTCCCATTCATTTGGGAACTGCTGCAACTTTGGTAAAGGCACGTTTCTGCAGAGAGAGGACTCGAGCTGCTAATTTGACTGTAGGAGTTTATTTCTGGAATGCAGCAGTGTTTCACCAACGGAGCAGCTGTCCTGGAAACACTTACCACATGGGGTCATTTTCCTCTCTGTGTGTAATCGACAAAGCCACCCCAGTTAATCTGAATCCTTTTAAGTCTGCTAAACTAGACCACAGGGAGTGCAGAGAGGTCTACAGGACTCTGACCTCCTTCACTTCCTTCTCCTATCATTAGGGAAGAAAAAACACTCCCATGCTTAAATGTCCCTTAAAGGAGAAGCCTAGAATCTTTTTTGAGCATGGAAAACTGTTTCTGTCAGTAACACGCTACTGATCTGGGGGGAGGTGTTGGTCCTCCATTTTCTACAGATATTTTTTGATAGTAGCTACACCTCTCCTAAGTTTACCAGCTATTCCAGGTTGTGGAATCACAGCAGAGGTGGGAAAAGTGTCCTGGGTTATTCAATTCTTTTTATTCTGTTTGATTTGCTTTGCTTGTACAGCTTTCTTCCTTCCCTGCCCACTTCTGGGGTGACGGTTCCACAGCTCAATTCCTTCTGCTGCCTTTCTTCTAACCTTTCCTGGTTATTCAGCTTAAATTATTTCTTAATTTCTTTATTCTCCCTAGTTCTCTCTCATGGTGCCCTGTTCCTACTTCACTGTTTCCACCCTTCGGTACTTTTTGGATGTAAGTCCTGTCTCTAAAGCCTCCTTGCCTTCAGTAGGCTTTGTTTATTTGTTGTTCTTTTTTTCCCCTGCTACAACCTTGTATCAGTCTCTTGAACTGCTGTGTAATCTTTATTGTGGTTCTATTGAGCAGGTTTTACACTTTGAGTTTAGTGATTCCTTTCTTTGTCTTAAACCTGTCATCTAGGCCAGGGTGCAACGCCAGTCACAGGTAGCAGTTCTTTGTGGGTAGGAGGGCACTTTCTCTCAAGCTTGGAGATGGCCTTTTTTGAAAGGCTATCACCTGGCAAGTCCTGCACCTGTGATCCGGGCTAGCCTTGCTGCAGCCCTCATGGGGGCGTTGCTGGAGGTCTGCAATGGAAGTCTGCATCTGCCAGGATTCAGGGACTGCTTCTTCAGTCAGGTACTTGAAACTGAGAACACAAATTACTCTGGTTGCTATCTCCTCTTTCCCCAGGATGTGCTACTGTAGCTTTTTAGATGAGTAAGTATGATTGCGGCTTCCTAAAAATTAACAGTGTCATCAAGGATTTTTGCTACAATCAGTTGTTTCAGAAAAAGATTTTAAAAAATAATACATCACTGAATTCAGCATTTAAGAGTTTAATTTCAGAATGAAGACAACTAAAAGATATTCAGTGGATTTACAGTTTCTTTTTCTTTTTGTAAGTTCTTTGCCTTTCCAGATGAGTGATGGGGTCAGCATAGTCCTGGGTCACCCTTATGGAAAGGTAGAATCTGGAAGGATGAAAAGGTTGGTGTGATTGCTTTAGAGAAAAGGCCGTATAGATTTTCCCCACTGAGAGACAAGGGGCAGTAAGTTATAGTAGGAAAGTATGTCTTCCTGACATGGTTTTAGAAGCTGAAGCTGAGGTTTGAGAGATGTTGCAGAAAGGACAGGTGATCAGTTTTTAACAACAGCCTGCTGTGACACAAATCAGAGAGGGGGTTGGAGAACAGCAGTGTGTGCCTTTAAGAAGCCTTCAACAGGTAATTATGTATTAAATTGACATGTAATGGAGGAGAATAAAAAAAATATTTTCCCCAATGCTATGACGGAGTCTCTTCTGATGGAACATGGCTATGTTCACTTGAGATGAAATGATGGATTTGTTTTATCTGTTAAAACAAGAAGTGTTTGGTTAGTCAGAGTATGTGAGAAACTGGAAGAACGAGGATTTTCCTCTACTGTTTATGAGCATTGTTACATCAGGGTTCACAGCTTGACTTTAGGCTTCCAGTACACCCACACTGCAAATGCATAATGTAATAGTAGAGACAAACCTGGATAGTGAGGCAAACATATTGGGATTGACTGATTAATAAACAGCTCTTTTCACTCATTTTGTAACCATGAGGTACTGGATTTGGAATATTTGTTCTCATTGGCAACTTACTCTGAGGCTTGAATAAAATTTCAAAACTATAAAGGAGATCTCTAAAAAAATAAATCTAATTTTCTTCACCTCTACCCACCCAAAAGATTACTGAATTCAAGACACGGACAGATTTAACTGACCGCTTTTCCTCTTGTTTATGATTCATGCACTGCACAGCCCTTGCCATTAGCCTTTATACATTCTGGTAGATGAAGCATATGTCCTCTGGCAAAAATGAGTAGTTTTTCATAGCAAGGTTACTATAATGTATAAGAAATTGCCTTATAAAAATCATGTATGGCTCCACTTAATTGAAGCTTATTGGGAACAAACAAGTATTTGATAGTAGATAGAGCATAAACACTTCTTAGTGAATGGTTTCAGCAGACCAAAGCAGATGCACGTTTGTCTTGCTTTCTACAACTCTTAAAGAACCACAAGGAATCTAAACAGATTTTAAGGCAGACCTATACCACTCTGATGCTCTAGGCCTAACTGCGTAGCACAGGCCATTAAAATCCACCTAGTAACTTCTGTACTTGTCTGGAAAGCTTCCCAACATCAGTGTCTTCTAGAGAGACATACAACCTTGGTTTAAAGACATTGTGATAGATTATCCAGCATGCCTCATGGCAAGTTGTCCCAGTGGCTAGTTCCTGCTGTTTAAAAATGTCTTTATTGCTAAGTGAAATTTGTCTAGTTTTGGATACCAGGAATAGTCTTGTCTTACATCCTTTTAAAGCTAGATTAAAGAACTTTCCACTATTAAATTTTCCCCCACTTACAATTAGATCAGGTCACCCCTTAGCCTATTCTTGGAATTAAATTTATTGTGCTTCTCAGATCTCTTACTGGATAGGCTTTGTTTCAAGCAGGTATTAGTTTGACAGCATCGTGCTTTTCAGTTCAGTTAATTTATGTCTTTCAATCTCATTCTGTCTCAGCCATGTCATCATTTACCTACACAAAAGGGGAAGTTTTCAAAGAAAAATATCCCAGATGTGAGTGCTTTTAAGAAACCATCTGACATTGCTAATGGTTTCACAACTTTCACAACTGCTGTAATGTGGGGTTCATATGTTGTGTACAGGTATTTGTGCACACCTGCATATGGTCAGTTTGAACTAAACTAACTTTGAGGAGCTGGTCTAGGTTAAAATACCAAAATCTGAGCTGTACAAACACATGTGTTAACGTAAGGGAAGAGGCAGGACAAATGTGGCTCGGGGCAGGAAGGATAGCAGGATGTCCTCTTCAGGAACAGAGGTGTATTAAGAAGATTCTGCAGCCTATGTAGAGAGACTTCATTTTTCTACAATCCGACTTGTAAAAGCTGAACTTCTGAAAGAAATAGGCAAGAACAATGTCGTTTTATGCTCTTTGAATGTAACACGTCTGTTATTTGTATCAAATTAAAGGAAAATCTACACTTCTGCAGAGGGGAGGAAAAGATGCGATTCATTCACTGGTAATTTTAAAATAAAAATCTTATACTAGAATCTCCCAGAGAAGGAAACTCAATATGCTCTAAAAGCCTTTGGACTTTACCTATACTGTACATGGCAGAATATAGTTGTGTTTCTCCAGAAAGAATCTAGGGAAGAAATCCTGTCTTGGGTGCTTCTACATTCATGCTTTCCCTGCTTTGCACAGGAATCGGTGTTAAGAACAGAGTTACTTCAAGGAAGCTGTGCTCTGAAAGAGAGTTTCACATGGGGCCAGAACTAGCAGACTGTTGCTAGGGGCATGAGAGGGTCAATCTGAGAGGAAATGCACTTTCTTTTGCAGGATTTTCGAACATTTGATTATTTCTTCTGACATCTCCCCCTGCCCTGCCTGCTATAATGCCATGAGAAGGCCATCTTCTTTCTTGCCCCTTTGCTAGGATATTAAGGCTAGTCAAAATCAGACCCTGTGAATGGATGTAGTAATGAAGCCCATTGATCAGTCTCAAATGCAGGTGGCCGGTACATCCATAATTTTACCATGAATTTTATTCCTCTTCTATTAAATTAGAATTTGATTATCAAGAGAGCAATTGTAAGTGCTTTACCAAAGAATTCCAGAACCAGTTGGTAGATATATTGAGTTACTTGTACATTCACTATAGATGTATGCTTAAAAAGAAAATACTTGGATTATGAAATCAAGGTAATGGGGATTCATGCATCAGAATTGCAGCTGCTGGAGTGAAATACACCCTTCTTTGTACTTTCTCTGAATAATGTGATTGTTTGTGATAAGGGCAGTCTAAGATTTATGGAAATAGCTTCTCAGCTGGTGTAAATGGGTACAGCTCTGGTGAAACCAAACAAGCTCTGCCACTGTACACCACATTACAATTTGGCCCCTGGTATTGCTAGGTAGATGTTTCCTTGCTTTTAAGTGGTCAGCTTTTGCACATGCAGTAGGTAACGACAGGGTTGTCAGCAACCTAAAACAACCCTAAGCATGGTTCTAGCAGAGGGTTTTACTTTCAGAGTGAACCTACGTGAGGGGAAATATTCACATCAGGTAAGTCGAACACGGTGGAAAACTGAATGAGAGAGTGTGGGGGAATGGTAGCGATGGGCAAGTCGTCCAATCTGAGTTGGCACAGTAGCACGACAGACCAAGAGGCAAAGTGGGCAGGTTGCAAGTGCTGGCCTTTGTATGAGACTTGATTGTGTTGCGTGCAGGCAGAATACCATGAAGCAATGAGGTAGTGTTCTTGCTCGGTACTGTTCTGATGAGACTTTCAGCTCTGGGCACTAGCAGCAAAAAATACAGAGGAAACTTGGAAGGTAGTGAGAGAACAACAACAAAAATGATGACAGAGCTGGAGGGATTGTTTTTATGAGGGAAGATCAAAAGAACTAAATATATGGAGCTTGGCTAAGTGATGACTAAGAAGGGAACATGAAAACTACCTACAAATGTTTGAAGGATATAAACACTTGATGTGAGCAAACAGCGGGGAGAAATAGTCTGTGAATTTGAAAGTCATTTTCAGTTCAACTGAGTTTCCACCTTTTAGTTCTCACTTTCTGTTAAGACTTGTGCTTTACTGAAAACATTTTCAGGGAAAAGCACACTTGTCTATTCAAATACTTCAGTATCTGCAAGGGAATTCTGAAATGTAAATTCAGGCCTAAAAGTTGAAATATACTTTAGTGTACATAAGTCACCTAGTGTGTAGTACATTGCACTAATGAACAGTATGCAAATTTTCTGCATGGTAAGTCAAATATGTGGTTGAAAACTGTACTTTCAGTTTTAACAGGGTACTAGTGTGCTTCCCTGATGGAATTACTTAGTTAACTGAGCAATGCAGGATAGGTTCAAACTGCCTTCTATCAGTTTTGCATAAAAAGGTGCGGCATTTGCTTTTGTTGACAGGCTGCATATTATAAATGGTATGATTTGCATGTTGATCTGTTGGTGGAGGTATTTTTTCCTTTGACAATAGTTAACAGTGACTAGAGCCCAAAACAAGAGTGTGCTATGTGTGTAAGGGCGGTTCATACAGTTTTATGAAGTTGTCCAGATGCGCTTGTGCACTGCTAGGGAGATCTTTTCTGATTTTTTTGGTGCACAATTCATGAGCTGAGAAAGGTGAATTTAGCTCCTGTGGCCCCCCATGGACAGCTAGAGCAATTGAATTAAGAAGAAATTTCAGGATCAGTTTAAGAAAATGCTGTGTTAATGGTGAAATTTTCTCCTCCTGGAGGTCCACTTGTCATTTAAAGCACTTGGACAAAGCAGTGGAAGCGATTGCTGGGCAAGCCTCAGGTGAACTGACTAATTTGGTAAGTCATTTTCAACTTTGGTGATGTGTGAATTCAGGCATTAAAATTCTGTGTTAATACTTGTCAACAGGCTTTTCTAAGCATCTTTCCCTGTTAATGCAGGATTGATGCACGCTGCCCAGCGAATGACAAGAAATATGCAGTCAGCTGCGTAGATACACTCTTTAAGAAAATGCCTCTGGAAACAACTGTGTGTATGTATGCATGCATGCATCAATCCATACTGTACACAGAAACTACAGGCATTGACCTATGCAAACACACACCAAATTATCGCTTCCTATAAACAAATTAGCATGCTTTAAAAGGTGAAAAGCTCTATAAAATTGTCTGCCCTGTTGTTTATGGTGTGAGGGGAGGATACACTACATTACAGAGGAGCTCACATTTCTGTCTTCTCCCCTCCTCTCTAAATGGACGTGTGCTCCGTCCATTTCACCATTGTTCCTGCCAGCCCGATCCCAGCAGGGGTTCCCTAATTAGCAATCTCTTCATTTCCAATCAAAGCACAAAGCGGCCCCAAAAGCCTCTCTTTATGAGGGAGCTGAGCGGTGGCTGGGGACGTGGAGTGGGATAATTGCCTTCGCCACTGGCAGCAGTAAGCAGCCTGGCTAATTCATTATTGTAATAACTTTGCTTGTCCTTGGGGAGGGGGGGCTAGGGTGAGGAGGACTGAGCCTGGCGGTGCTAGCTGAGGACAGGGGGAAGGGGGAATCCAGCCAGAATTGAGGTAGAAGATGGGAACAGTTGGCAGGAAAGGAGAAACTGTTAAAGATTTTTCTGTCTGTCCCCCCTAAATAATTTGAGGATTATGTTAATTTGTGGCATGGCAGCCAGCGCTCCCTAAGCAAGGCTGCTAAGAGTACCCCTCTGCTCTGCCCTTGTCATGTTCACGGAGAGGGCCATCTGGAAAGGCATGTAATGGCCCCAGAACTGCTGGGGAGGCTGGGACTTGGTGGATAAGGAAGACTCAGGGGTTGCCTCTCGGACCAGGCAGGAAGAGTTGGCACTCCAGCACTGAGATAAGGTTGAATAACCGAGCTGCCCACACCCAGCAGTTTTGTGGCTTTCAGTGATGCACAAGAAGTCACCAGTCCTTGTGTGGAGATTGCATGGTGTATTTCTTCAACGGAGCCAGGAGCTGGCAAATCCTGTGTCAGAGCTTTGTTCTTATCTATTTTCTCTTTAAAACACCTTTAATCACTTACCTGTCTTCATGTGGGCTGCAGCATTGACTTTGCTGGAGCTCTGTCCCCTTTCAGTAGCAATCAAGGCTTTGCCCTTGTGAGCAGACCGCTAGGCTGAGATGTCAGCAACTGCCGGAGCTGCTAAAGGGAACAGGCAGTGGTGGTGGTTGCTGCCTTTTACTTGAAGGGAAATGTCTGTGGTGTGGCAAAGTAAGTTTATTTTTTTGTTTGTTTTTGAAATGGGTACATATTTTAAGTAGGTAAGACCAGTCATATATTTCCAGACTGCCTGGTTCTTCTTTTTTTATTTCTTTATGCTTATCTTAGATTGGTGTGGCAGAGTCTTAGCTACTTTAGCTGACTGACAGGAGAGCTCCTTTTCCAAATTCCTTTGAGCTGTTACTGCTGTGTATGTTCATTGAGCTCATCACTCTGAGACTGTCACCGTTCACGTTTCTGCTCTGAGATGGCTGCTAATGTAGCTATACATTTTACTGTCAAATTTTTTTCACTGAAAATTATTATTTCTGACATAAAATAAAACTAAAGAAATAGTGACATCAAAGTGCAAGTGCCAAACATACAAATCTCCATGTGGCAGGAGCAGTTTAACATTAAATTATGCCACTGAACACTTCATTCTGGAGCTATTTGTCTTCTGTTTGTGTTATGGAGAGGCACATGGAGCAAGTACTCAGCCTGATGGGCATTTCAATAATACGTAACAGATCCTTTAATTCCCAAAGAGTTTAGCCACCTAAGATCCAAAATGCTTCCCAGGAGCAGATGTTTCTGGGGTAGTTGAATGAGGCAGTAGGTGTTTCGAGCAGAGTTTATAGTTGGAGTTGTCCTGATTCTTGTGACCGGTGCTGTTTTCTCAGCTGCCTTGTGCTAGTTGCTGTCTAGCAGGTTTCCCCACCTCTGTCTTATCCACCTCTCAACCAGACATTCAACCTTTTGGAAGCTGTGCTGCCTGCAGCTGTGCTGCCTGTCAGCTCAGTGAGTTGACAAACTTCCTCTGTCCGCTGCCAATGTGCGTGAGCAGTCCACAATGATGATGCTAGAGTCCCAAGACAAAATATATCTGCTGATTTTTATTTTTTCACAATCAGTGCTGTAGTTCTGGTTGTGTTGCGCTTCTTGCTGTCTAACATAAACAACATACAGGGAGGAAGGTTCAAACAGGCTAATGAGTGCACACAACGACTATTGCGGGGGATTACAATCACTTGCTCTGTATCCTGTGCCATTTCTGTGCTTCTGGATCCTTTCTGTTGAAGGATCATTGTAGCAGTGGTGGGGGAATTGCACATGTCTCGCAACTTGCCCTGTTAATGAGTTGCAGCAGTAACAGCTCATAGGGTTGAGGTGAAATCATGTAGGTAACCCTGTCTGCTAGAAATGGAAATATCCCTGTTTGTACATTTGTGGGATTTTTCCATCATGTGGTACGTCCTACTCTTGATTTGCATTTATCCCTCCAGCCCTTTGAGAGTACTTAACTGTGTGGAAAGTGTGGTGACCAGGAGTTAGAGCCACACAGTGGCTAGACTCTTTGAATGAATTGTTTTCTTTTCTTGTGTTTCCAACTGCTAAGGAATGAGGATAATCTTGAATCCCTTTCCTGATGGTTTAAGAGGCTATGGATCTTAAAGACCTTTTGGTAGGTAAACTGGGGACAGACAGTTCAAAGGGCTGAAAGACATCTGATATACAGCACACTATGTAAGTTTGATGGGATGTCAGAATATGGGCAAGGGTGGATGAACTGGAGTAACAATGGGTGGTTTAGTCTTGTCTTCTCTTCACTTTTAGTCTGAGACCCTAAATTGTTGCATTGTTAGCAATTGCTTGTGTGGAAAGGTAAGAAATTGTGGCAATGGGCATGAGAAGGAATATTAATGATCCAATTTCCAGCTGGGTTCCACTCCAAGGCCTCGCTGGGTGATGTGCGTTTTTAATCATAACAAACCAGAATGAGGAGGAGTTGTTTGCAGCAAAGCGGGCCTGCGTGTGGAGCCACAGAGTGTGACAGCATCTCAGACCTCTGCCTGCTGCTCAGAGGAGAGAGTTGCAGAAGGCTGCTGTGCTTGAGTGCCACCACAAACTAGGTTGGGCTGTGACCACAGTAAAACCTGGATCACTGCTAGAAATGGCTCTGGGGAGCGAGTCTAGTAACTATCTTGAATAGCCTAAAGCTCTTGACCAGAAGAAATCACGGAATACGACTTGAACTTTGGATCAAAACTGGCCCTGATGTGAAAAAGGTAGAAATAAGATTTGTACACGCTAGACAGCATTGTGCTGTAGCCATACTGAATTTCCTGCTAGATACTTCTTGCAGTCTTGATGGTTTCTGTGGTAGGGTCTTCTCATTTGTTTGTATTTCTGTAAAGTGATTTCTTTGATTTTCAAGGGCATACAGTCTGGCTGAGTGATGTGCCCAACAGCAAGACTGCTTTTATCCTTTCAGTCTTAGAGACACAGAATTTGAGAGAATTTGGGAGAACCCTGGAGGTTTTCTTTGCCCTCCATGGTGCTTTTCATTCTGAAGTTTCAGCCACAGGAGCTTTGCTTTACTTCTTTGGGAGCCCGTCATCGCATGGTTCAAGCTGCCAGTAGGAGTTGGTGTTGAGAGACATGAAGCCCCACCTTGCCTGGGGCTAAGTATTCTGTGATCATTTAGCAGTGGAACATGTTTGATACACATCTGAGAATGTGCCAGCTATGTACCCTAACTTACCTGCTAGGCTTCAAGATTTGGGTCTCAGGTCAGCGCCGTCTTTACATGTCCTTCGTCTTCTGCTCTGTCTTGGTGACTGTGTAACTGCTTCCTCTGTAGGGTTAAATGTCTAATAGTCACCTACACCAGTGTTTTAGTGCCACAGTGGTCTAGTGTATGTGAGAATATGGCACAGAAACACAGCTTTTTTGTGGCAGAGGTGTCTGATACATCTCTGGCAGAAGCAGAAACTTCGCTTTCTCAATACAGGACTTAATGAGCACAATAAGCAGGACAGTCTTTCCATCTAGCTGAGGGCAGGAGTGTCACAGATACTCTTTTACTATAGTGCAGGAGTTCTGGGAGGAAGAAATACTTGTCTCACATCCCCTCAAGTGTATATTAAGGCCAGCAGCAAGTAATGACTTTCCTCTTGGAGTTCTCAGCAGCCATTCAGTTGCTCCCCTACACGTTAGTAGTAACCCAAACTAGGGAAAAGGGCTGAAGCACTGCATGCCTGGCCTTTGTAGCATCATGTTTTGTGTATCTGGCAGACAACAGGTGGGTAGCATTTGATATCCCTATACTCTTGCTCATTATTTTCAAGTAAACAAGGTGAGGAATCTGGAAGAGACATGAGAAAACTCCTGTCCTGGTTTTTATCCCATTTAACTGGGAGCTAGAATTCTTTGGGATGGTCCGTGCTGATGCAGCCATTTGTATTGTGCTTGCTGGGGCTAGAGCATCGCTGCAGAAGGATGGGACGCATTCTGTCAGGGAAGGAGTTTCTGAAAGAACACAGACAACTGCAAACTTGGAGCCAGCCAGGCCGCTTGTGTCTGCCCCAGCTCCTGCCTGCCACAGTGCCAGGTGAAATGCCAGCAGCTTAAAGGCTTCTGTTTTGCTTAGGAATAAAAGTTACATGATTCATGCAAGAGCTGTTTCACCTGAGGAAGGGAATTCACTGAAGCATCTGAGGAGGGAGTGGGGAGGGGATGAGAGGAGCTGCCTTTCAAGATGCACAGTAGATGCTGCCTCTGGCAGAAGTGCCATGGTTGGAGGACAGAGTGAAGGGTTTGTACATGTTGTGTTCATGCAGCAAGTCTGGCTCTGAGAGAGGCACCTTTCCACTTGGCAAAGATGCCTTGCTACTGCCTCTCAACACCCAAGCTGCTAATATGGCTCCTCCACAAAAGGCTTTGGTTTGAACTACTGAAAACTGCAGTTCTGTGTGTGCGTACGTGTATCTGAACAGGTGGAGACTGAATGGTCAGTGGTCCCCTCCTGGAGGGGATAGAGAGCTGCCAAATGGATATAGCTTGCTGTGATTTGACAAAAACTTTGGGGGAAGATGGATACCGTATGCCGAGATAGGTGTTTGCTGCTCAGGCAAAACTCCCAGTGTATTTACAGCAGCTCTACACGGTCTCTGTGTGTGGTAGGTATGCGTGTGTGCATGTACATGCTTGTGTATGCCTGTATTTCCATGCTCCAGCTGCCTGCTTCTGATTTAAGGGCAGGTTTTATTCCCCAGCTGCCTCAGGGCTCCTCTTTTCTGATTGCATTAAAGTCTCCGTAATTCTCCCCTCATTAATGATTGGCATATTTTTACCTCTCACTAAAGGAGCTTGGAGGCAACTCCCGTGGGGCCCTGCTCGCCAAATGAAACAATTTCATCCTGCTCCAGAAAAGCATTAAAAAGGGTTTGTCAGGATCTTATCGCTAGTTAGGGAAAGCTAATCAAATTACTTCTATTTATTAGCTGCCGCAGCAATGTGTCATTCCATCAAGTACAGGTACTGGGACAGGCAGGGATTGCATGGAGAGCTCGGTGCATCCAGCACTGCTGCCTTGTGCTGCACAACAGCATCTCTCACTAAGGGAGGCCACAGGGCCAAGAGAGGCTGTGAACTTCCCAGCAACAGTGCTTCTGCCACCATTCCTAGCAGGGCCTACCCTCTGCTGCCCTTCTTCACTCCTCTTTTCCAGGGTGCTCTCCAAAGTCACTTCCCAGTAGCACTCCTGAGCTTTTACCATTGAGTCCATTGCTTCTGCGCTTGGTTGATCACTTCTTGCTGCTATTTATTATATTTTGCTATGAACTATTTGTTTTGAGATAGTTTGGGTTTTTTGGCAAATTTAACTCGGTGTTAAACCAGTCAAAGAGGACAGTGCGGCAAGATTATGGCAATTTGGAAAATAATAAATATAGGTATTTTTTTTACTTTATGAGACTTTTAGGAAACATATTTTTTCAAACTTTTTTTTAGTCCATGTTGTCTGGAAAAGTAATTAAAATTGCAGGAGTGGGAAAGAAAATAACTGAGGCTTTATTGAATAAAGTAGGACCCAAGGACCTAGCTGGGACTCTGAAAAGAGCACCAACTGTTGCTGGACTGATGCTGATTGCAAGAGCAGTAGTGGTTTGTGAAGCAGGAGGTGTGAACTCAAGACAGTTAAAAGCTCACTCTTTTATTGATTCCACATGTGGAACATGCATTTCCTCATGCACATACACTGTGCACTTGTATTTGCAACCATGTATGCACTGCTGTTCTTGCACATGATCTGAATTCCCAGGGTGACTGTACCTCCTGTGGGCTTGCTGAAAAAGGCCATGGAGGCAGGTGCCTGAGATGCGCTTTCAAACTTTAGAAGGTATAAATCTGCTTCCATCTCTTTACTATTTCTTTCATCTTGAAACTGAGAGCAATGAAAACTCTGATGTTTTGGATAAACTTGAGTTTGCCAGTGAAAATGGGCTTGTCTCCATGTAAAGCTGATCACATATTAGAAAAAACACAAGAATAAAACCATTTAGTGGATGTATTTGCATGAAATGAAGTGTGTCTAAATATGGTGATTCCTGATGATGATATTGCTGTGCACTTCATGTAAACCTTTGCTGTTTCATTTTGTGCATACCAAGAGTTTCACCTTAGCACAAAATCTGAGAGAGCAGTGAAAACACACCATTCCCATAAATGAGTGTCCATGTAAACACAACAGTGTGCACATCGTGTGTGGTGTTGGTTTCACTTAGGGAAGGTTTGTGCTGCTTCTCAGCATTTTGCAGTGTATGTACACACTTGCACGCTCTGTGTTTCCATAGAAATCACGGAGTGGTTAGAGGTTTGACAGTATTCTGGCACTACAAGCAATGATTTCTGGATTTTGGGTTGGTGGGGGACATGCAAGTGCGCCAGCTATTATAACTGTGTGAAGTCACTGTACGGAGCGAACGGCTGCCAAGCTGCAGGGACCCTGGGTGCCGTTCCTGGGAGCCGTTCCTGGGAGCAGCAGTGTAGCAGGACTAGTGGGGGAGTCTAGCCCCATCAGTCCCATGCAGTGCGCCACGCTCCAGCATCCTCATTATCCACACAGTTCAAAAGGCAGTCCTGAGCAGTCCGTCACGTCCCACAAAAGGCTGTATTGATTGGTCTGTCGGAGCGTTTCCCGGGGTCCTTTATATCTCTCTGCCTCATCGTCAGTAATGAAGAGGCCGAGCGCGGGGAGAGTCAGCAGACTCCCAGCTGCTGGGATTTCTTCATCTTCTCATCAGGATTTTAATTAGACACGTCCGAGAGGGCAGCACCGTGTGAGGGCGGGCGGGAGCTTTATCAAGCAGGCCACATCTTTAATTACTGTTTACTGACAGATAACAAGGGAGGGGAGGTGGCAGCAGAGATGGTTGTAGGGGGAAGCAGGGAAAGGACGGCAGTCCCCAGAGTGTGTGCTCAGCAAAGGTGGCCTTTGATGGGGATCAAGTAGAAATTGTTCCCCCCTCTCCATCTGCCATGCTGTTTACCTGTTGCCATACTGAGAAAGGTTCCCCTTGCCCCATTCCTAGGGGGCAGAAGATAGTTCTGAAAGGTGTTAAGTGGTCAGGGCCAGAGACACAAGGAATGAAAAGTGTAAGTTTGGTTAGAGAAAAATGAGACAACTATCTCCTCTAAGCTGCCAGGATCCTCAGCTGAGCTGTCCTGTGCCTTCCCAGCCTCGGGCAGCCCTGCGAGGTTTCTCACACTGCACAGTAGGAAGCAAAATTATTTCCTTCTCCTTCTGTCTGGAACTGGCAGGTCTCCTCCCTCCCACTGTCACCATTGCTGTTTTGTCCAAAAGAAACCTTCTCTGTCTCTTCATGTGTCCTCAGCATTGGTGGTATGAGAGCAGTCTGGTCTGTGTTTGCTGCTGTTGCAGACATCCTCCCTGCTCTCTCGTGGGCCAGCTCTCCACCTGGTCCCTCTTCTGTCTGGCCCCAAAATCCACATCGCCCTCCAGCTTTTGTCTCGTTCCCCTTAAGATGCTTTTTGGACACCATTTGTAACCCAGCTGCTATGTCCTGCTGGATCACAGCCCTGTTTTTAGTTTTGTGGAGCTGCACCCTGGTTGGTTTGTGTTATCACAGGGGATTGGTGTTCACAGTCCCCACCAAACCAAATGGTTGGGCCTGTCTGCCGTGGTGGATCGCTGCTCCCTGGCTCAGCCAGCTCTTTAGGACATGGGATGCCTGCAGTGGAGTGCAGCAATTGGCGTCCACCTGAGCGGGGCTTCGGTGAACTGAGCTCAGCAGCCTGTCACTCTCCAGAAATTTACTCTGAAGTTCATGCCGCAGTCTTGGCTGTGTTTGTATCCACTGTAAGGTAGTCTGGTGCTTCCAAAATACTGTTGCCATCCCAGCATGGAAGATGGCCTGTGCCAGAGCTTGCTTTCCCTTGGTGCCAACAGACTCCCATTGCTCTGAGCAGAACAAGATCTGGAGGATGTGCTTGGGATCAGCAAGGACTCATTAATTGGACTGTTGTTCTTTCATTTTGCTACGCAGTAGCGAGCAGATTATAGAGCCCACACATTATAGATTTCCTGTCATCCCTCATGAATCAAGCTCCACTGTCTTATTTACTGTCGGCCAAGACCTGTGAATAACATCACCAAGGGATACACTCTCACACAGTTGTGCAAACACACAGTACAGAGCAGTTGCATGCGCTTTTGAGCTGTCAGTTTGCCTTCCCCCCTCAAAACACCTATGGTCGAGAAGGGCCCTCCGTTTCTTATCCGCACAGAATGGCTCCTGGCTGTCCTGAGAGTTCAGTTGGTAACACGGGAAGCAAATCTGTGTTATCCAAATAATATTAAATCCCACATTTTTAACTTTATGACATTTCTAGTTACAACTCCAGACTTTCTGTACACTGTCATACCCACATGCACCAAAGATGCGGGATTCCAGTTTGCTGCGAGCTGTTTCATATGAAATTGGGCAGGTCTTCACTGCTTGTCAGTGAGGTAAGATTGGTTTGTGCTCAAGGCATGGCACTGGAAGTCAGGACCATGGGCACAGCTCTCAGCTTCATCAAGGACAGCTGAGAAATTTTGCAGCTCTATCTAGTAGTGAAGTGAATGTAATAGGTGATAGCCTTGATTTATCAGAAGATATTTTCTCAAGTTTCCCAAAATTTCAGTTCAAGATTTTGAAAGAGAGTGAAAAATTGAATCCAGCTGGGAGATTTGCCTCAGTGAAGGGCAAACAGCCTTTCACCTGTTTTTGTTAACTGCAGTGAGGCATTGCTACTGAATCAATTGGAGTCCCCTAGAAGTGAAGGAAAGTTTGGCTTGTCTACCACAAGCCACCCTGCTAGTTGCAACCTTGTTCCTTGTTGTAGGTGTTTGTAAAAATTCTGTGGCCTTCCAAGTGATAAGCTTGGAGACCCAGGAATGAAATTAGAGGGACTGAGGTGCTAATTTGTTTCTGTTAGGCATGTTAATATTTCTGTTGTGGAAATCTAGATATTAGGCAAAGTCTGGGGAATGTGTCTTCAAATATTATGACTCTTTGTCCAAGAGGAAGTGATTAAGACGTTTGCTATGTCTGTTATTGGTAGAACTGGAAGTAAATGGGCTTTGATTGCAATGTGGCAGATTTCAGTTTAATGTTACAAACTTTGTATTAGCAACGATGCAGGAGCATTAGAGTAGACTGTAGAAGGGCTGCAAGTTTTTCAGAACAAGCTGGAAAAACATCTGTCAAAAATGAAGCTGCTATAGCTGGGATGGGGAGGGATCCACCAACCACCTGACCTGGTCCTAGGCCTATTTTCCGTGACTCTGAAATGTTAAGATGTGTGTGACCTTGTGTCCAGCTGATGCAAGCTTGAATGGGTGCAGGTGTGTGTATCAAATAAGCACGAGCGTATGTAAGCTACCAGGATAGTGTATGAGGGAGTACAAGCACTCCACTTTCCTTCAAAGGCCTGCCATCCAAATGCTAATGTACCCAACTATGGTAAGTCTTAAGAAGAGATGGTAGCAGCGCTCTTTCTTGCTTAACCAACTTCCTTAATTTTTATCTTCATTTTCACTGCCATGTACAACAAACAGACTAGTAGTACTGTCTTTTCTTTACTAGTGCTTCCTGTAAAATTTATTTTCAGTTGTTCATACCACTGCCAAGCTTCAGTCATTGCTGTAAACACTTTCTGTGCCTCTAATAGACTTGTTTTGTGGAAGTTTTTATCAAAACCAAATTTTTTTTTTATTTAAGAAAAAGTGGGGAGTATGCTGTGTTCTTGAATTATGCCTTCCTTCCATTTAAAAACAAATCAAGAAGATTCCTCTTTGCAAAGCTCTAAATCAGTTTGTGTTTTGGAGCCAGACTGCAGGGACTGCTGGGGCTGTGTCAGGGCAGAGGTGGTGTCAGTAAGTGAGGCTACCAAACAGTAATGGAAAGACAGGGCAAGGGGAGCTGGGCAAAAAGGCGAGGAGGGGAATTAAATAGTTATAAGTAGCTGTTGAACAAGGAGACTGGGGCTGTGGAGCGTAGGGGAATGGTGTTTGGAGGGGTGAGATGATAGCAAAGGAAAGGCATGGGGTGAGAAGGCAAAAGCAGTGAAGAGAAGAAAGTGGGCAAGGATGGTCTGGAGAGGAGAGAGCAAGAGGCATGACTTGGATTGAATGGTTGGAAGAGCCTCTGAATCATTCTTCCTCAGCCATCATTAGTGTCTGAAATTTATTCAGTGTTTGGTGTTCCTCATGTTAGTCTTCACAAAGGAGGATGAGCTACGCTTGCAGCCCATTTACTCCATTACCTTGGTTGTAGTGATCCACGTAATGGATTCGTCTCTTCTGATAATCCACAAAAGTGTCATTGTGATGTTTCATGAGGGAATCTGTTCACTGTAAAGGAAACAACAAACTCTGTGAAAAAGGCATTTTGAAGGCTGCTAATGCAAGAACTGGAAGAATTCTGCGTGCACTACTGTCTACCCGACTGTGTGTCTTATACAACTCATGTTTTATCTATGTCACTGTGTGATGTTTCTTCCACAGGACCCCTGCCTCATTCACTGCATGTGATGGACCTGCTCTGAGATAAATCAGAGTTGCACAGTGAAAGAGACCATCTGTAGGACCCCTGCCTCATTTGTCAGGTGTGTACTGAGTGAGACAAGGGACTGCAGGAAGGGGAAGCTTTTATAGCTGAGGCAGTTGACTTTTTTCCTGTGACCATTTCTATATGATAGACTATATGATCTTTTCAGGCTTTTTGAAACAGCTGTTGTGCCAGTGGTTGTTTAATTCTGCATTCCTTATTTTATAGGGGACATTTTTGATCCCAAAGGACCTGCTTTGCAGAAACATTGAGTGCTTACAGCTGCAAATTAAGTGAATGGGAATCCACTGAACCCAAAGTGCTATACAAGCACAGATCAGTCAGGCTACTAGTCTCAGACTGGACACCCAGAATTAGCAAATACCTTTCAATATGGTCTTCAGTCATTCACCCGTAAAATGGGAATAAAAATACCCCCTATTCTCATAGAGGTGTGTGAAAATAAATGATCTTGGGCTGGTGAAGCTCCTGGACAGTGTAGTGATAAGCCTATAGAAAAACACATAACGAAATGAATAAATCTCTAGAGCCAGGTTTGAATAATGTGCGGTAAATAAGGCCTGGGGCCACACACCGAACAATGAGTAGAAACCAGCATCTCAAATAGCTGCTTATTACGTGGGAAAAATCTCTTCTGAGTGCAGTCTGAGATGGGGTACTGTGGAAAAAATATGACTGTGTAATTAAAGGCTACAAAATAATGCATATGTACATGAGGGCTAAGAGTACTTCTCAAAAGTAAACACAATTGTCACATTTCCTAATTCTTTACTTCATTTGTAGTCTGCCCTATTTAATAGACAGGTTTTTTGTTTGTCTTTGTTTCACGGGTCCTGTCGTACTTTGCAGATTTATGTGCTGTAAGATGGTGTTGTCCCAGCCCCTCCACTTGGATTAAGTGTTGCCATTTCATGTATTTGCAGGTCAGCTAATTGCAGGTAGTCAAAACCTGCTCATCTTATATATTATGTATTCCATAAGTTGTAATCTCCACTGAGGTGCAGATTTGTATGAGTGAGAAAGGCAGAGCTGACCCTGTAATTTGCCATCATGAGCAAAACTGACACCCAGATGCTGCTGTTACTAACAGTGAAGGAATTGGGGATATTTGAGATCTTACAACACGCTAGCAGTAATTAGAGCAATAAAACCCCCAGTAATTTTCCCATGCAGCAATATGCAAGAGAAGAGAATGTCACTAGGGCTATGAAATGGCTTTAAAAGTCTTTGCTGTAATGGGTGGAGGAAGAATGGCAAAGCTTAAGCTCCTAGCGGAAGTATACAGAAAGGTAACGCTCAAAATACCCGTTTTTAAATAACCACACTTCTGATGACTGATTATGTGCATGTTTAGGAACAAATATATAATGACTGTAATGGTAATGGAGTAGTGTTAAAATCTATCAAGTTGAGAAGCTGAGTGTTAATGGTGCTGGGATGATCAGTGTCCAAACCTAATGCTGGTTAACCTTTCCATGATGTGTCTGGTATTTTGCTGTAATTCCAAGGGAGAATGTTATGAATAGTAGTAAAGTAGTAGAAGTGGAGGTGTGACATGTACCCCTGACATTTTGTTTGTAGGAAGTAGAATTGTCTATTGCAAATGTCTAAGAAACGTACCATAAAATCTTTTTCTCTTATATTTTCCCCTTCTTTTCACCAGTCGCAATCTCAAATACTGGAAGAAAAACTCATTGGGCTATTTAGGCTGTAGAACATGATGCCTCTCTCGAGGATGACTAGTACCACTGTTGGCCAGTTTATGATGGAAAGCACTGGTTTCCACATGTGCTGCAGATAGTGGTTCACTCTGGAAATGAAGCAAGCCAAATCCATCAAACATATTTTAATCTGTGTAAGAGACTGAATGAGCATCCTCTGTGCAGTGGTTTAACTGCTCAGTTTTAACAGTTCCGTCAGACAAATGTATTGTATGCTTTAAAGAGGACAGAACAAAAACTGATGCCAGGGTACCCAAGGGCAGGAGCTCTGACAAAAATCCCCAGGCAGGGCCTGGCACTACTGGCCAAAGGAGAGAGGAAAGGGCAATTAAAAAAATATAACAATCTGTTCTTGTAGTGGTCAGGCTGCAAGATGCAGCACGTGTGCTGGGTGGGAGCCATCAATGAGCGCCGGCTTCCCCATGGGACATCCAGACCTGGACTATCAAAGTAAGCTGGGGATGGAACAAACACATGTTATGCCAGACACGTCAGCAGAGAGAGTCTGTTTTACATAGGCGCCTGATCTTACTTGGCATGCTTCAAAGTCTTTCTTTTCTGAATCTCAGGGTGCAATATAACCATTAGGGTTTAATCCTAACTGCTCTGTTCTCTGCATATGATGCAGCTCTGGGGTATTACTTCTAACCTATGTAGACGGGAAGCCGAGGCACACGGTGGAGTGTTGCCAGGTGCACAGTCACACACCTCTGCTTCCCTTTGATGAGAGGAGGAAGAGGGGCGGTGGGGGCACCGCATTACCAAAGTGAACAGTCTTTCCCTACAGATGTCTTATTGACAGAATTAGGTTGTTAGTGCCCTAAAATTGATGTTTTGAAAACACCATCTTCAGGCATCTTTGTATAGCCAGCACTCTGCCTGATGGAAGACCAGCTTAGGGCAGAGTGGGGAAAATAAACCTGAACATACGGGCTAGTGGACCCCACACCGCTGTGGCCATGCAGGGGTAAGGTGAGGCCTTGGCATCACAAAAACTGTGTGTGACTGGAGGGTGTGATCCTAACTGTACTCAGGGGCAGGCAAGTCAGAGTCTCACTGTTTACAGACCTGCCAAGTGGAAAATATTTATTTGCTGCTCTGGATCCACGATCTAGGAGAAAAGAATAAAAGGGATTTGACCTGCAGTGTGAGGAAAATTACCTGAGCAGGATGCAAAGGACAAATGGGACAGAGGGCCTTACCTTGCCCAGCCAGGGGGGATTGGGAAACAGAGGTGAGGCATAGGATCAACTTCATTAATTGTTATTTATTATTAATCTACTAATTTTTCCGCTGCTCGGATTCCGCGATTGCTAGAAATAAAGGCTCCTCTAGCTGTCTGGGTGCATCTGTGACATTGACTCTGTCTTTGAGATGGGGAGCACCCTCTGGTGGTTAAGGATAACCTGACATTTCCTGGGATTGGCACCCATCATCCCCGCAAGCCGCCAGTTAAACTGGGCGGGAGGCTAGTGGCTTTCTGTCACTGCTGGGATGGATAGGTGTTTGGGGCACAAATGCTCTCTCTGACTTTCTAACCCAGGAATCCGAGCTGGCGCCTTGGGAAGCCTTTTTGTCCTGTGACAAGTGTGCAAGTTGTGCGTGCTGTCTCTGCTCTGCTGTTGGGCAAAAGCTCACATTCAGCCCCTTCTTGCTTTCTCCTGGTGAGAGGCCACGTAAAGCTCAGTTTGGTTCATTAGTTTCCAGTCAACACAAAATCTGGCGCTGGCTCTCTCCCTGGGAACTGCTGCCTGCTTCCTGCCTCTGCTCTTGCTCCTGTCTCCCAACAGCGCTAGTCTTGCACCCAGAGCTCTCCTCAGTCCAGCTCTGGCTGGATTTGCTCTGCCTAGGTGCTGAAGCCAGCACAGTACAGTCCCTTGCAAGGAGCACAGGAATTCAGCTCAGGTTTCCCTTCTCCTTCTCTAAGTGGATTAACAGGCTGAGGGGATCGTCTCTGCCTGCCTGCCTCCCTCAATCTTCATTAGCTAACATGTTTCGCCAGCCGCAGTCACATCCTGGTTTGGAGAGCTGTTTGACAGGAGTGGATTGTGGCCCCAGCCTCCCACAAAGGCTATTGCATCTTCTGAGAGGGTTTTCTTGGTAGCAAGTCTCTGTGGGCTGCCCTGGGTGAGAAGGATGTAGGGCAGGAGTGCTGAAAGGTGTCCGTCTTTGCTCTGTGCAGTGTTCACTTTACAATAACTAATCTGCATCCTCTGCTGACGGAGAGACCTGCACCCTACGTAACGCACATGCTGTATGAGTGTCAAAAATTGTTTTGTGTCTCTGAAGGTGCCACCCACATGTGGTTTTTTCGCCTCATGTTTTCCAGTCAACAGAGGATCCTGAATATATTGGGATGTCTGTGAAACTTCTGTTAGCTGTCTGTCACTTCTGGATGCCCTTTGTTTGGGTGCTTGTAGGTAGTCAGTTTGAATGCAGTATTTCCTAACAAGCTGTGTGCAAGCAACTGACCCTATCTCCTCAGCCCCTTCCCCTCCCTGCTGCATTGTGGTAGTCATTAACGGGTGTTGCACCCTTACACAGGCAGTCATTTATTTTACAAGTGCTGCTGTTTCCTCAGTCCAGAGAAGATCTCCACCAGGAAGCTGTACACTTTAAATTGCATCGATTTTAAAACAATCCATTTAAACTAGCGAAAATCCAAACTGTGGATGCTCTCCTGCCTGTTTGAGGATGCTTCATATTTGCTCATTAGGTGTCTGAACAGGTTTAGTTTCAATAGTAATGAGCGCCTTTCGCACCATCTGAAGTTAATCTGTTTAAAATTGTACCTTGAATTATGCTGCAGTAACATTCTCGTGCAAAGAAAGCCTGCGAGGAGAGGAGGTGAACACTGGGCATCACTATTCCAAATGCCGGGGGCGGGGGGGACACCCTACGCCCAGCAGTGCGGAGGCATTTGTTATCCGTGCAGAGGCCTGAGTGTACCTTAGCAGGAAGAAGAGGCTTCCTCCTGGCTGTGAAATGCATGTAACTGGGTGCAGATTAAGCCTTGTGTTTCTGCGAAACTGAGACTCCGTGAAAGCACAGAGCATACTACAGGAATTATTGTTACTGAAAAGTCTCCATAGGAAGTGTTTCACAAGGAAGCAAATATTCACCTTTTGTTTTTGTAACCTGACCATTGCGGCAGGGGAAGTTGGTGTGCCAGGCTCTGAAAGCAAGGTCGACTGGCCAGGAACAGAATCAAAATGGACTTTTTTTTCTTTTGGCAAGTTGGAAGGGAAATAAAGGTGGCAAATGAGCATGAAGGGGCAAAGGACACAGCAGACTCTGGAGGATTTTAGAACCTAAAGCTGTATTCAGCAAATTAAGGGATGAATTGAATTTCCCAAACAATGTGTGTCAAAGCACACAAATGCATAACCCCGGCACTTATGAACTAGCAGTGTATTTGGTTTGGCCCTGTAAAGATTTTCAAGCCACAAGTCAGTGGTTGAAGCAGAGCAGCTCCCCAGAGAGCTCTGGGTTGTCTGGGCTCTAGCTCCCTGGGGGATGCAACCCTCTCTGGAGAGGTTCCCTGTCAGGGCTAGGTAACTATCAGTGCTTAATGATGTTCTTCCCAGAGTGGGAAACAAAGGTCACACAAACCCTAAAAATGTAACCTGTGTCTGAATGGGCAGCAAAAGAAGTTTCCTTTGAGATATCAAATAAGACCTGTTTCATTGAATGGAAAATGGATCCTTTTTATAGTGCCCTTTGTTTGGGGGAACACAGACTGGGAGAACAAACCTGTTTTTATATATTTACAAGTGCCGTATATCATTTTGTTCTGTGTGGGGAGGACCAGACTGGGGAGGAGGCAGTCTGAGTTAGGACGTGCTGAAACACTCTCACTGTTAGACTTTGTGCCTTTTTGATGCTGAGGCTACCTTGGGTCACTGATCTCAATGAAGATGATACTCTCTTGTTCCTCAGTCCTTTCCCTTTCAAAGGTTTCCCAAAGTACTTTATGTATTAATGAGTCATTTTGCCACCCCAACTGATTTTGCAGTAGCTTTAATGGGACAAAACTATGTACTAATTTGAGACCAGAATTGAGGAAGATGATCGTTGCTTAGAAGTAATGCAAGATATACTAGCAGAGATGGAGTGGGAATAAACTGGGCATGTTGAATGAGATGTGTCTAAAGCAGTAGTTCGCTCTGCTCCTGCCCTTTTCATCTCAATCTCTGGCATCTCATCAGTAATGAATTGCAGGGGGAGACGAACTGACACAGTTCAGGCTGTACCACTCATATAATCTGTTCAGTCCCCATCAGTGACCCTTTTGTAATATTACTCTTCTGCAGCATCTTCCAGTGAAAAATTCCAGTGGTGTTTGATAGTTTCGAAGCCCTGGTTCCCATTAGTGGCCCTCTGACTAAAGCCAAAACAAGAGGATAGTTGCCAGATCTGACTGGGCAGATCTGTCAGTGTCTACAGCTCCTTTTTAGTTAATGGTGAAGGGCCAACTCTGAATACTGAAGGCAACTTTGTGATTTTAGAGAATAACTCTTCTTCATCCTCCAATTTGGGGAAACAATAAGAAATTGCATCAGGAAAGACAGTACTCTATCTTGAAGAGGATTTCTTGACATGATAACAAGAATTCTGTATTTCCATGTTGACTTTTTCAATTAACGTATTTCCTCCTGTTTAATCTGCTAGTCCTTCCTTCCCCCTTAAGTTTAGGATGTCTAGATGAGCTTTAGATACAGACTAGACTGACGTGCTTTCTGTGTAGTTGGGATCTGGTTGCATGTAACTTCAGGGTTGCTTTATCAGCTGTGGATTGAATTGAGGAGGTCTACTGGGAGTTTCAGGTCTTGGTTTTCTCATTGGAGGTCCTTCCATCAGGCAAGTCTGTTAAATGCTTGCTGAGTCCCTAGAGACACTTGATCTGTGTTTAAAGGGAAGCAGCTGAACCACGAAAAGAGAGAAACGGCTGTGTACTCAAGCACTATTGCTCTGAAGGGATCTTACTATAAGCTGTGCAAAGCTTGCATGGCAATCTGGGTGCCTGGGGCTCACTATGTGCTCTATCCCAGCAGAGACCTGTGTAATGCTCTTTCTGGCCATTCCTGCTCTGAGAAAGACAAGTTGATGACTCCTGGATTCTTTGGGCATGAACTGTGTTTAACTCTCCTGAGGTCCAGGCCAGGAAATACCTCTGGAGGATTCCAAGCAGCACCTGCCTCCTGCTCCCCACTCCTCTTAAAGTTTCCCCAGTGGAGGCACCCGCTCAGGGAGAGTAGGAAGTCCATAAATAAATAATTCCATCTGTCTCTCCTGATCAGCCCAAGCAGCTGTGATTGCTCCTGAATGCCTGGGTTGCTTTCTTCTTAATGGCTTTAAAACCAATCTCACCCTCATCTGATGACCCAGCTTCTCCTCCTATTTTTGGAGGAACAAATTCTTCTTTTAGAGTTTGGGTTTGGGGGGGTATTTATATTGTGTCAAGAGTTCTGGCTGAGGAGAAATAATATAGCAATGCAGGTGAAGCTACAGTTTACTGGTTCTGCCAGGCTGCCCCATGCCTTTTTCAGACAAACCTCTACAGGGCACCTCCCTAGGTACTGCAGCTGGCATGGACCCTTGCTTGAGAGCACTGGACACATGTGATGTTCATGGACATCCCACAAACATTTACTAACTCTTACACCACTCTAAGACAGTGCAGTTTTTTGGATATGTTTTACTGTTGGGAGAGCTAATCACCGAGACATCTGAGTGCTTATCCTTTGCCCCACAGCATGTAGGTAAAAGTTTGGGAACAAAAGTCAGGAGTGCAGGCTCTCATTTGTCTGTTCAGCTGACCTACAGCATCTCATTAGTGGGCATTTGACAGCTTGCCAAATATTTAGGGCTTATATTGGTGCTCTTGTACTTTGCATATATGAAATGTAGTAGCTCAAAAAAAAAAAGTGATCCTTCCATAGCAAGTGTATAGTCAAATCTGAAGGTGCTTGGTTTGTATCCTAGTGCAACCCCTGGAGATATTTATTGCTCATCTGATGGGTGTCATCTAGGTTTGTCTATGCAGACGTATTCTGTATTTCTGGAAGTATTAGTGTTGCCTCTGCAAGCAGAATGTACCTGCTAGGCAGTAGGACATGCAAGGCATGTTCTGACCATCATTGCAGTGCTAGTCAGGTATCCTATGTGATGTGTACTCGCACAGCCTTGTGTTGTGTTGCTGGCCAATGACAGTCCCCCATAGTGCCTTTGGAAGAGGCACCAGTCTAGCTGGGTGGAATGCAGCTGCTATGCCTATAGTTATAATGGCAAATGGGCTGATCTAACCCAAATGATTGCTGGCTAATCAAGGCTAATGAGCTACATTTTTTGTTTGGTTTAACCACCCTGCTTAACCAATTAGTTTAATGACTCTTCTCATGAAATGAGCCCCTGGAAACAAAGTAGTCTCTCAAGGTACTCTTGCCTGGTACCTTCTCCCATAGAAGCAAGGCAGGGCCCTTCTGGGTGCCATATCATTGGCTGTTTGGCAGACTTCAGTATCTGAAGTAGTGACAGTCTTTCTCTCTTACCGTCTTCCTTCTCTCCTTCTTCTGTATAACTTCTTGGTACTCTGAAAATGCAGTGGGTTTAACAAAGAGAAGTGCTGTTCCCAGGATGAACATGGTAGCAACAACTTCTGGAAGTTATGTCATAAAAGCCTACCCTTTGCTGAGCTGCTGACCACGTGAGTTATGAAATACTGCCAAATGTTGAGGGGCAAGGTCTAAAAGATGAGTAGAGTACTACTGAGTTCAACTGACTGTAAATATTTAATGGAAGATTGGTATGGTCCACAGAGGAGCAGAGAGGGGAGGCATCGGTAGTCTCTGATCATTGCTAAAATAAAGGTGTACAAGAGATGAGCAAAAGACCAAAAATGGATTTTCCTTTGTAAGCACTGTGGAGACCAAGGGGACCTCTTGCTAGGAGGCTGCAGCACCAAAGTCACCCTCAGAGCACATGGGACTGAGATTTGAGTTTGCCTTAACAATGATACTAAAAAGTAATCTTTTCTAATGTCACCACAGGAATGGCGAAGTTGGCAACACGTGGCTTTGAAGGATGAAGGCATTTCTGTTGAAATCCAGTGACGCATGTTCAGGTCCAACAGCAGAAGGCTTTACCACAGCCCACCACCTCTGTGCCTGGATCTCAGAGGAAATTAAAAGACTTGGAAGTCACATCAATAAGACCTTTTCAAAGACATCCAGGGAATTGTACTTCCACACATGAGGGAGATTGCATTCTTTCAGACTACACAGGGCTGCATAACAGGAGTAGGACTGAGCTAGTGAAGCTTCTTCTTTCCTTTGCATAGAAAAGCTTATTTTCTGGTAACCAGTATCTGTCTCCTTGTGGCTGGTTACCCTCTTGATCCTGTATGTGCATATATCGTCTAGCTAAAGCAGACATATTTATATGGTCCTGACTTGCCCTGCCTCTTCTAAATGATGTTTTGTGGTATAGGAAATGATAGTTTTTCTTCTTCTTTTTCCTTTTCTTGTTTGAAAAAGTACTGCAAAACCATGATCATTCATGGTCTGTAGGCATAGTGTTTGAATGTTAATGACTTGCAGACAGAGCAGTGATTTCCTAATGTGTTTTAGTGCAAGTGTCAGAATAAGATACAGTTGATGGAATTCAGAAGTTAAAAGTATGTTAAGAAGCTTGGGATAGGGTTTGTTGGCAAAGTTGTCTGATCAAATAATCTTTCACACCGATTTGCTCCTGTCCAGAAAGTGAAATAAATGTAGTTCAAGTAATAAATAAACTCAAGAGGGAGTTGTGAAAAAAATCTGTATTGTTGTTCAAATGTTAAAGTTAGTACAGAACAAATCTTTGAAATGGTTGTGTACTTAAGCAAGCTGTTTGGAGATCCAGAGCAGAGGAGAGCTGCAGTTGTTATACTGCTGATATTGCTTGTCAGAAGGAAGCCAGCCTCTGTCCTGTCTGGCTCTAGCCAAAACCTGTAGCCCCTTACTATTAGAAAAAGCAATATTCTGAGGCTGGAGAAGGTGACCAGGAGAGCAGTCCTGATCATCTGATGAGCTCTGCTTTTTCCAGGCTGTGATGCATCAGGTTTCCTAAGGTCACTTGGGTCCTGCAGGTTCATCTCACCTAAATACTTTTGCATAGATCCACTGTCGGTGAGGTCCTCTCTATTTGGCCTGGCTGACCTGGTGAAGTCAATAGTCTTCTATTGACTGTGCACAGATGAGGCCAGATGAAAGTTCCCACAGGGAAAGGAAGATCTTTAATTGTTGCTTTCTTCATCCTTTATATTATGGATAGAAAAGTCCTCTCACTGTTTTGCTTCTTTATAACTGTCTACATGACTTTCTGAAAGGACTCTGTTACCTACTCAGAGAACCCAGCTAAGAGGAAACTGCACATTTACCCACTGTTTTTTTGTCACATCGTAGTATTTAAACTTTAAAGTCTGGGCGCCTGCAGCCACCTTATTGTTGTTGCTGGGAAATAAGTTATTTTGTACGTGTTTAAGTTCCTGTTTCCATCACAGACTTGGAAAAATTACTCTCCATCCTCACTGCCTAGCCTTCAGTGAGCATGTTCTCTGACAGTAGTAACTCTGACGGATTTTGGTTCATGAAGCCCCACTCCTTTTCTGGGTTGAGACACTTGGCATTATCAATGCACGTGCCAAAACTGTTCGAATTCTTTGCTTGCACCATAACAGTAGGTAACTGTTATTTCTTCTGACAGGACAGGTAGCTCTTTTGATCAGTTCAGCAAGTAAGCTGGTACTGTGAATATTGGGGTCCCAGGCTGATTACAATGCATGAGCTTGGTGTGCATGGGCTTGGAGAGAGAAGCAGCAAGTCCTCTCCCCTAATTAGATGAACAAGCATCTCCTGGTCTCCTGATCTCTCTTCTTGGCCTTTTGCAGTACAAGACTTGAAGCTAGTGTACTGAGGTAGGAAAGCTAAAGGTGAAAAGATGCTGTTTGACTTTATGTCCCATCTGATAGGATGAACCGCCATACTGGGAACACCATGCTTGTGATGCCTCTGTGCTGGAGGATTAACGACAGCAAAGCAGAGGTATTTCTAAGATTCCTTGATGCCTTGTGTTCCCTCCTTCCTCCTGGTAGCTGAGCAAATAGGCTGGTAACTGCTCTGTGGACACCTGGGAACATGGATGAGGAAGGATTCACTTCTGCTTTGCAGCCATTTGGAAAGAGGATAGGAAATAGCAAAGTGCACTAGTAAATGATGTGTAGCTGTCAGTGTGAATAAAGTCACTTTCCAGTCAGTGTCTTGGTCATGTTCTGCCCGACCATAGTGGGCGAACTGAGGCTAAGTGTAACACATCACAGGAAACTGATCAGCCACAGGTCAAGATGTGGAGCCAGCTCACAGCTCTCCACTGAAGTCTTCTAAGTCTACAAGATCCATCTACCTCTGTAATTACCTATCTTTTTTGAGGCAGGTTTCTGTCTGCTTAGTTAAACAAGAGTTAGGCAAAAAACTGATTAAGAAGTAGATTGACAAAACAGGAAAGCAGATACACTGCAGTATTTCTGGGCAAGGAGGGTAGAAGTTCCTATCAAAAACCCCAGCTAACTGATGATGCAAGAGAGGGCAGAAGGTGTAATCCGAGCTATCTAATCTCCTCTCCTGCCTCCCTGTATGTTTCTTACTACAAGCTCTTACAAAATCTGAAAAACAGTATGTCTCTTCCCATTGTCTTTATTCTTTCCTGTTTGGTAAAATACTCTGCACTTGCATCTTACACCGATGCCCTGTTTTAAATTCTACAAAAGTGAGAATGGCTTTGTCTGGTTTGTCTTTTTATGGGGGTGTCTGTCTGCATGCGCAGTTTCATCTGAGATGTCAGCAGGAACATGCTCTGCTCTGGAATTCATCCTGCTATTAACACTGCAAAGACAAAAGCAGGTATAGAAGGATGCAAAACAGCGTTGGCCCTACAAAAAAAGGGGTTATTAAAATAAAGTTTTGACTTTTCATTGCCAATGTAGGGACTATGTTTGTCCCATCTCAGGGGTGCTAAGACTGTCGCATTCAAGCCCAGAACTTAATGAAAGGTCACATTTTCAGAACAGAGAATTCTCGTTCAAAGCAGGACAGTCAGGGTTGAGACACTTGGATTCAGTACTCTAGCTCTGCTGCAGATCTGCTTAGATTGATCTGGGGCAAGCCACGTAATCTCTTTATGGTATGATTTGACAGTCTATAGATTGAGAATTATAACACGTTTTAAGGACTAGGTAATGCTTGGAGCATGTCTAAGGATGTTCAAATGGGCAGTTATTTAAAAATTACAATCTGAAAACTATTTCCTGCTTAAATAGATGTTGAGCTTCAGCAGAGATGGTGGTGATAGCTTTTAGATGGAAGCTCATTGTTCGTAAAGCCAGTTAAGAGGGTTTTTTTTTTTTTGGAAAAACAATCTATTTGAGTTTGGTAGAAAACAGGAAATTGCCTTTGGTGGGGAAAGCAAACTGTTTTGTTTGGGTGTAGTAAGGGAAAATCGAATAGAGCCCAAAATAAAGAAGGCTGTTTTGTTCTTGTAGCTAGAGTCTGTACCTGGGACAGCTGCTTGCTGTGGAAGGGGATCTACGTGGGAGTGGTGAAAGCCTACCAGTGCTCAGGGGACCCATGTTTCTCTCCAGGGTTACTAGCTTTGCAAAGCAGAGGGATCATGGCATGCAACACAGCGACTCGTGTGAAGTCCAAGCAGTACTACTGGTCTCAAAAGTGTGAGAGGGTTGTCTTCTAAATTCATCACAATGACCCCTCTGTAACTGTTGTTTCCTTAAATGGGACAGGGGCTGGGAAAGGTCTCTTGTCATTGAACTCCTCTTTCCCCAGCAGACAAGATAAGAATGTGTGTACACAAGTCTGTTCTGCCCAGCTTAGGTCTCCTAATTACTATGTATGTTTTTTGCCCTGTGCAGATACCACTTCACTGACTTCCTTGTGAGAATACAATAATAGGGCCTTCATAAAAGGGAAAAAAATCCCAAATCCCCAAAAGTAACTAGATCTCTCCCTCTGCTGCATTTTCCTTATTCACAAAACACTAGCCTTATCAACAAGTGAAATCAGGTTTGTTTGGCATGATTTGCAGGTTACTCCTATATTAGACCAAATGAAATTTCTGTCAGTCAGCTTGCTGGAAAGTTGATCATTATTCCATGATAAAGGTTAAAAAAAGTAAAAAATTAATCTATCAAAAACAGATTAGTCATTAAAGGATGGGGGGAAAGTCTCCAAGGAAAGTCGCTATCTGTCATCTCTTGGAAAAGCCAGCAAAAGGGGAGACATGTCTTTGCAATTCTTGCTTTCTTTCTGGAGAGGGGGATTGCATGTCTCAAAGAACTGATAGCTCCATCACCCTATAGCACTCCAGTTGTGCTCTGTCCCAGTGTGACATCGATGGGAAGCTGTTGCTCTGCATTTGGACCAGGCGTGAGGAGAACTGGTGACCTCAAAAGCCAGAGGCTGCCTGATGAAAGTCGTCACTTTGGGTAGCACTTACTAGAGCACCTGTGGGTATGCACTGCTCAGAGCGCACAGGCTGAGGGGCCAGGACTGTTCCTGGCCCTCCCGCAGGGAGAGAGCACCAGTTCCAGGGCAGGGTTCGGTCAGAAGCGCAAAGGCTGTGCTCACAGGGCAAGCTAGTGCTGTCTTCTATTTACTCAAACTGAGGTTTTTGGATTCCAGATCTGCCAGCTTAATCTTAGAGTCCTTTCTAACCTCGGCCTAGTACTTTACTTAAAAAGCACACGTACCGGAAGGATGACCATGTTGAGATCAGTGTTTCCTTTGTTATTCTTTGAGGGGAAGAGAAATTTGCTAAAGCTGTGAGAAGAGCTCAGCAAGCACTGTGTGCAGAGGGGTTTGCAAAAGAAGATGCAACCTCCTGAAGTTCCAAATCAGCCTGCAGGACTCTCATCCTCTTTCTTGGGGAATTCATGTTGGCCAATCAGGCCCAGCCAACAGAGACTATTCCTTTCTAGCCTTCTCAGAAAGGAAAAGCCAGGCCTCTGTACAGCTGCTCTCAAGGCAAGAGAAGCTCAGTTTGTCCATTTGCACTGTGTAAGGAGAGATTAATGTTACATTTCTGCACCACTCTGTAAATACCCACCTTACCCAGGCAGCCCTCTGTCAGCAGCAGCCCATTTCCAGAGTACAAACCCACCATTGTGCTGTTTATATCAGTCAATTCGGCCCTGTGGACCTTGTGCCAAGCAATCACATGGCTCTCTGCTTGCCTCACCTCAGCCTGGATAAAAGTTAAAATGCAAAATTAAAACATCAGCTACTGGGAGAGCAGGACCTGCCTGCCAGGCCATTCCCACCCTGGTGTCCCATTCACTAAGAGCCCATGCCAGAGCTGATCTCTGCACAGTCAGGATCCGGCCAGGGAGCAGGCTTCTGGAGAAAATTGCTTTCCATCAACATCAGCTCACTGCAATCACCCTGACTGCTCTAGAACTGTAGCCTGCCCAGGCCCTGACCCTGTGGACCTCCTCCAGCCTCTCTTGCTACTGTGCATCAGGAACTTTCTTCATGGGGCAAATAGGTCATCACCGAGTCCCCCTCTGACCTCCGATTTTTGTGGAAACACATTGGTGCTGGTTTTGTCCTTCTTGCCTCTGCTTGGGTCAGTTACATTCCAGTGTAATTGGTGAGATTCCTTGCTTACAGTCTTGGGCCCTAGTAAAACTCATGTCTTCTCTCCCTTCAACACTTAAAGCATCTTAGAGTTTCTGCTGGGCTGATAAATCACTTGGGTGTACAAAGGTATATGCGTATCTGTTCCATTTGTGTTAATTCTGCTTCCTGGAAAGATGTATAATCCGCATTGTGTCACCTGCAACATTCAGGTAATCAGACTCTGCTGTAGTCTTAAAACTGTGGAAGAGTCTTCTCTCTGACTCCCATTTTCTAAACTAACATGTTTGCTGTGCCATCTTCGTATGTACCTTTCACAACAGAAGACCTCTATTTTGACATCCTTAGACTGTCCTGTCCAAAGGATAGTGATCAGAGTCACACAGCTTGTCCCCACACGGCCTGGGGGCACGCTGGGTCTTACCGTTAGTTTGTGTGGCATTTGTTAAGATCTCTGGTAGATCAGGGTGTGAAGAAGTTGCAGATAGACTTCAATAAAGCAAGGATGGTTTCCACTGGCTGTGAATTTGGCCATTCCTCTTTTTTGAATATTCACAGGTTTCTACAAGTACTGGTTGTATGAAAAGTTTTAGCCTAATTTAGTCAGTGCTTATTGCCATGTTTATAGCTGAACCACACTGCATTTTATTCTATGCTGTATCAGTCACCTCATCTGAAAAGCTCTAGTTTGCCCTTTGTTTCTCCAAGTGTCATACGCTCTTGCCTCAAAGTAGATTCTGGGGTTCATATTAAGAAATAGCGTCGTAACTCCTACTTTTTTCTTTTTGTTTGCCTGGCATAAGAGAACGCAGCTTTTATCCCAGTGTGTTTCTATGTATTTTCCTTTTAAACAGGCCTCTGGTTCTTGTTTATCTGTCGAGGATATTTTATGTATTTGAGCACTGGACATCTAAACGTGAAGCAGAAGCATAGAAGAGAGACAAGTGAGGTGTGCATGAGTGCAGTTTGGAAGGTGGAGAGTAGGTAGCAAGGGACCAACAGACCCTGTTGGGCACCTGTATGCGAGCCAGGTGTTCGGCGCAAGGCTGCGTGTGCTTGAGAGGCTCGTGTGCTTACATGGAGAGGGATCTTCAGCTACGTATTGGTACACTGCTGTAAATATGCAATGGAATTGTGTGAGTGTGAAAACAAGTGTGGGAATTGCACGCTGACTCGAACAGCAGCCAGTACATATGCAGAGCTTTCAAAGTGTGTCTTCCATGAGGCTAGTTGTGTGTGCCGGTTTCGATGTTTGTGAAGACTTCTGAGGGTCCACATCTATGGGATGTGTGCCTGGGAATATGCACTGTTATCCTGAGTGTTTGATTCTGATCTCACCTGCCAGGATTTATTCCAGCGTGGTTTTACAAGCTGCACTGAAGTGACATCTGAATTACACTGCTTCGAAATGGCACTCGGGCACTCTCCTGCGTGCGTGCATTACAGAGTTTGGGGGGGAAGCAGATGCCTGGGCACGGTGGTTAGCCTGTGCCGGTGCGAGACGCGGGCCTGTGCACGGGCACAAAGCGCATGCATGTGGCGTTGCCTGTTTGCAGGTCACGGTGCCCGGGACATCTGTGTACGAAGCGGCACGCTGGTGCCCTGCGCTGTGTATGCGGACCGCTGCCTGGGTGGGCAGAGGCCCGCCAAACCGGGC